>OGYW01001888.1_pt1 | contig 17128 bp, 10 predicted proteins | sample 1576621 | NCBI WGS metagenome assembly OGYW01 (sample SAMEA3541528, study PRJEB24748) | human gut metagenome | biome: human gut; feature: human-associated habitat; material: faeces | place: China | collected 2012 | reverse complement strand
GCTGCAGTAAAACTGTTTCTGTACAGGATTTCTTTGTCTTATTCTAACGCAATTATTCTAACGCAATTATACGTGACAAACATGGTGGCAATCACGTATACTCAAATCACATCAGAAAGTTATGGATGAAAGGGTGAAATCTATGATATTACGGAAAAGTATTTTGTCGGTCGTGCTTACCATTGCAATGCTTATGCCGCTTGCACAGGCTGTTACGGTGAAGGCGGCAGATGATACAAAACAGATAGATGTCTTGTTTACTCATGACACGCATTCCCACCTGGACAGCTTTTCCACGATCGTAAATGGAGAACAAAAAGAAGTCGGCGGATTTGCAAAAATAAAGACACTGATCAATGAAAAAAAGAAAGAAGATCCAGATACACTCATACTGGATGGCGGTGATTTTTCAATGGGAACGCTGATCCAGACGGTATATGATACTGAGGCAGCGGAGCTTAGAATGCTTGGATATCTTGGATATGATGTGACTACATTTGGCAATCATGAATTCGACTATCGATCCCAGGGGCTTGCCAACATGCTTAAGGCAGCCAAAAGCTCCGGAGAGACACTGCCTGAGATCGTAGTGTGCAATGTGGATTGGGACAGCATGGAAAAGGCTGGGCTAAACGACGGTCAGAAACAGATTCAGTCAGCGTTTGAAACATACGGTGTGAAGGACTATGTAATGGTACAGAAAGGTGACGTAAAGATTGCCGTTGTCGGTGTCTTCGGAAAAGATGCCCTGGAATGCGCACCAACCTGTGAATTATCTTTCAAAGATCCTGTTGAGGCTGTTAAGAAAACAGTAGAAGAAATCAAGAAAAACGAAGAAGCAGACATGATCGCCTGTGTTTCTCATGGTGGAACCTGGGAAGATGAAAGCAAGTCGGAGGACGAACTCCTTGCCAAGGCGGTTCCAGATCTTGATCTGATCATCAGTGGACATACACATTCAGAGCTGCAGGAGGCAATCCAGCACGGAAATACCTATATTGTATCCTGTGGTGAATACGGAAGAAATCTTGGCTCTCTTTCGATGACGCAGAATTCTGACGGACGCTGGGATCTGAGCTCTTATGAGCTGATTCCTGTGTCCGAGGATGTAAAAGCCGACAAGGCAACGCAGGAGCGTATCGACGCATTGATGGACACGGTGGATACGAATTACCTTGCAGACTTTGGTTATACAAGAAAAGAAGTTCTTGCGCAGAACGATGTGGAATTTAACAGCCTGGAGGAAATGGGCACAGAGCATAAAGAACTGAATCTTGGGGATATCATGGCAGATGCCTACGTATATGCTGTGGAAAATTCAGAGTATTATGATGGAGACCCGGTAGATGTAGCGGTTGTACCGAGTGGGACTGTACGTGACACGTATACAAAGGGTGATATTACCGTAGAAGATGTATACAATTCATTTTCACTTGGAATTGGCAAAGACGGAGTAGCCGGATATCCTCTGATCAACGCATACCTGACAGGAAAAGAACTGAAGCTGGTGGCTGAAGTGGATGCCTCCATTTCTGATTTTATGACAACTGCAAGACTATACTGCAGTGGCCTGAATTTTACATACAACCCGCATCGAATGATCCTGAATAAAGTGACAGACTGCTATCTTACCAGAGCAGATGGAGAAAGGACAGAGATTGAGGATGATAAGCTGTATCATGTTGTAACAGATCTGTACACCGGACAGATGTTAGGTTCTGTAATGAAAATGTCTTACGGACTTCTGTCTCTTGAGCCAAAGGATAAAGACGGAAATCCAATTGAAAATCTGGAAGATCATGCAGTCATGGAAGGCAATAAGGAGCTGAAAGCATGGGATGCGATCGCAAGATATATGCAGTCTTTTGATGATGCAGATGGAGACGGCATTGCAAATGTATCTGAATACTATGCGACAACCCATGATCGTAAGGTTGTGGATGACAGCAAAAATATACTTGATCTGGTGAAAAAACCGAATAAATTTACCGCAATCATAGTATGTATCGGCCTGATCATTATTATAATAATTGTTCTTATAATAAACCTGATCCGAAGAATTGTCCGCAAGTCCAGAAAGAAGAAAAATATACATAACACAAAGAGGTAAAATGTATACTTTGTATAAAAAGTATATTTTTATGAAAATTACTTGCAATAATTTGTGTAATATGTTATAGTAAACACACGTTAAACAAGTAATTGGAAAGTGAAGCTGTGAGAGGAGAGCGAATTCATATCAGTCGAAAGGCTGTTATAGAATGCGCTCTTTTTTATTTTTGAAATTGCAAGGAGTGAGAGGGTGAGCAGTTTTTTTATGAAGCAGTTGAGGATAATCCGATTATTGCGGCAGCATTGACATGGTATCGGTAAAGACAAAAGAAGACATTCCGAAAGGAAAAATCTTTGACTGTGTGAAAGCACTGAAAGGAATTGAGGTTCCGGCACCGGTTCATATTGGAGATGTGATTCTCAAAAATGTGGCAGACACAGGCGTAGATATTGTTGCGACAAAGAATGTAGAATAATAGAGAAGCAATAAAAGCGACAGAATATAGATTGTAAGACTGAATATAATAAAAAATTGACCAAAGTTCATATTTTATTGAATTGATACGATATGCCAAATTACTTATAATTCTATCATATGTGTTTATGAGTAATTGTAATATTAACGTGGGCAGTTTAAAAGCTCCCGGAGTTAGAGTATGAAAAATAACAAAAAGAACAAAAAGAGAAAGAATGACCTTAGGCATTTAAGCAGAAAAGAACTGATCGATCTGATCTGTGATATGAGAAGACCAAATCCTTCAAAAGAAGCTCCGACGATAGAAGAAGCTGAGAAAGAACAAAAAAGATTAAATCGTCGCGCGGCTTATCGCCAGACCTTCCGCGGTACAGCTGCAGTGCTGATCGTTGTGGCAGCAATCTCCGTGCTTGTGGCGACCTTGTGGATGCCGGTCCTGCAGATCTATGGTTCTTCCATGTCACCGACTCTGGAGCGGGGGCAGATCGTAATCTCAGTAAAGAACAAACATCTGAAAACCGGAGATATTGTTGCATTCTGGCAGGGCAACAAGCTTCTGGTCAAACGTGTGATCGCAGGCCCTGGGCAGTGGGTTGATATTGACGCAGGCGGAGTGGTGACGGTTGATGGCCAGACGCTTGACGAACCATATCTTAAAGAAGTGTCCCTTGGGAACTGTGATATTGAGCTTCCGCATCAGTTCCCTCGTCGCCCCAGTTGATACCTACAATTGCACACTTTGATATTGAGCTTCCGCATCAGGTGGCAGAATCACACTGGTTTTTTATGGGGGACAACAGAGCTACGTCGGTCGATTCAAGAACTGCGTCCATAGGAGATGTCTCAGAGGATCAGATTGAAGGGCAGATCGTATTTCGGATCTGGCCATTGAATGCGGCAGGAAGTATGAGACAGAATTAACAGATCATAAAATCTGGACAAGGAATGTCCGTATTATATAAAAAAGTATCGTAGGAAAAGACGGAAAAGAAAGGCATCAGATACACCAGAAAAAGAGTAGGTGGAACTGTGCAAAATAAGGGAACAGATTATATCAGAAGAATCTTAAGGGACAAGGCACGGCAGAAACGTTGGAGACAAATAATGCTGTGCCTTTCTTGTATAGTTGTTTTCTGTACAATATATGTACTGATTCTTCCGGCGATTACGCTGGAAAAGAAGACGACGTGTGAAGAGGAAGAACAGATCGCAATACAGGAAGAACAACCCCTGGTACAGGAAGAGGACGAAAGCATCGTCCAAAGTGATGATTCAGATGAAGTGGAATTTGTATCGTGTGAGCCGATCGAAGAGGAAACCGATGACATCGAAGATGTCGAGATCACCGAAGACCCGGAAGAAGAGATGGATGTCGATTTTGCTTCGGGAGAAGAGGATGGAATTGTAGCGGCAGACGAAACTGTGATGCCTGAGGGAGGTATAGCAGGCGGATTTGATCTGAGTGAGGAGGGGAACAAAGAAAAACTTAAGGATGTTACGTTGTTCTATAAACTGCCTGGTAATGAGAACTGGCAGAAATGTAAGCCCGGCAATGATACCGTGATACCGGCAAACGCAAAGATCAAGCTGCAGGTGGAGTATGAGAATATACAGATCCAGAATCTGATGAAGTCCTATAATTGTAAACTGACCTATGATCTTCCGGAATTAATGCGCAATATAACGACGGAAGGTGGGATTTTTGATGGAGGTAATAAGGTTGGAACAGTAACATGTGAAAACGGAAAAATAATAGTTACCTTCGATAAAGAGTATCTTAATAATCGTAATAATAACGGTCAAACCACAATTAAAGGAAATTTTTATGCACAGGGCGATGTGAACCTGAGGGTAGTGCCAGATACGGATGGTAAGACAACTGTGACAACAGGAAATAAGACCTATCAGTTAAATTTCGGTCCAGATGCCATTGCACAGTATGGGCAGATAAGTGTAGAGAAAACATGTATCAGTCCTCAGGCAATATCCACAGAGAATGGAAATTACCTTGCATATACAATTACTGTGACGGCAGGGGAAGATGGATGCCCGGATGTCTCAGTGGTTGACACGATCGTGAACAGTTCGGATTGTGTGGCTTCTTATGTGGGAATCAATACGACAGAAAAATCACTTGAAAATGGTGAGAATGCCCAGAATCCATATGAGACGCTTGCAGAAGGCAAGACTCCTGGAAAAGTCTATCTGGGAAATATGACGACTGATTCAACCAATCCTGTTCCAACACCAGGAGCGGCAAACATTACTGCCCCGGGAAGTATGGTTTGGAAAATTGGCAATATGGCAGCTGGTGAGAGTCGCACGCTTACATATTATGTCAAGCTGAAAGATGATGTTGGTTTAAACGGCAATGAGATAAAAAATAAAGCAAACGTGTATTCCAAAGCCTATGAGAGGGCTTATCATGAGGCATCCTTTACACCGAAAATTGACTATACAATGCCGAAGAGTCATGATAAAGATTATTGATCGGAACAGTGATGGAACTTATACGATCACATATAAAATAGAGTTTAATCTGGATGGGAATAACAGTAATTATGCTTTAAAGAATCTTGAATTCAGAGATTATCTGGATGATCAATCTGATAATATTCATACAGATTCAAATGCACTTCCATATATCAGCTACAATCGTGATTCGGTAAAACTGTATAAGGGTGGAGTAGAATTGCCTTCGAAAGATTACACTGTAAGCTGGGCAAATGGTAATGATACCTATGAGACACCCTGGGCAGATTCGAATGGTAATCCAACTCGATTCAAGATTACAGGGGCAAATGGTAAACCAATAACTGTAAATCCGGGTGATTCCTACTATGCGACTTACACAGTCACAGTGAAGCCGGAAGCACTGGCAGCAATGCAGGCAAACAATATAGATGTGAAAAACCGATATTATGTACATGTATCGAATGCGAATACTAATTTTGGAAACGCTCTTAACAGATACTGGGATAGCGCAAATGTCGGAAACTATAAATGGGATGAGAAAATAGTCGGAACCGGAACTGCGGCAAACCAGACGATTGAAATGGGAACAGGTGATAGATATGAATATAATCCGACATCTGGAACTGTTAAGTCAGATACTTCGACAGATGTCTCTTTCACCGTTCCTGCCGGAAGCTACCCATATACCGTAGATGTCAACCAGACACTGGGTGAGTGGAATGCGACAGATGTATCGATGACGGATACACTGAGTTCGGATAAGATGAACTATATCGGATATGCAAAAATAGAAGCCTGTGAGTACGATGCAAATACGAACACATATGACGTAAAAGGCACAAAATGGGTGAAGATTGACGGCTTAAGATCGTTTACCCTGAAACCATCAGATCTTGGCTGGGAAAATGTAAATTATGCATATAAATTTACCTACTATGCAATGCTGGTAAACGCTGATTTCAGCAGTGCTAAGGTAAATAACATATTTTCACTGTCAGGAAAGGTAGTGAAAAATGGTGAGGAATTTGATATCAGCAAGATATATTCCCAAAAAGAGATAACCGTTTCCGGTTCGTTCAAAATGAATGTCAAGAAAGAATCCTGGTATTATGAGGAACCAAAAACAGATGCGGCAACTTGGCAAAATGGAAAACTCTACTGGGTGATCGAGGTATCAGGAACAGCAATCTTGAAGGATACATATTTCAGGGATGCCATTTCAAAGGACTCAGATCTGACAGACTCTTATCTGCATTCAGATTCACTGGCAGGAATTTATATGGGAACATTGCCAGAGGGAAAGACGGTCACCGGGTACGGCAGTCTGGAGGAACTTCAGAAGCCTGGAGGACTTACAGATGTATCTGAGAAGTTTACGCCGGTATTGACTAATGATAAAAACTTCACAGGTACGGACAATTACAGTGAACTGTCATTACAGGCAAAGGAACTGATTACGCTTGGAACAGACAAGCTTTACTTCATTGTAAGGACAGAACCCCAGTCGCTGCCGACAAAATATCGTGATGCTTTTACATATAGAAATCATATCAGTACAAGCGACAATGGCAATACCTGGATTGACCATGGCAGTGCGGATAAGCTTCTGTGCGGAGGCGCAGACATCCTGAAGGAACTTGGACAGACATTTACCTATGATGGAACAACAGTAACCAGCAAGAAAGATGGTGCAGATCAGGGTAATAGCGGTACGATCGTCACAAATGCACTGCTAGGTGCAGGACAGTATGCGGCCTGGGCATTTAAGGTGAACTATGCAGGGGAACTGTCAGGAACCTATCGAGTGTTGGAAACAATACCGGATGGTATGGAACTGGCATATATTCGAATCAAATGGGTTGGAGGAAAACAGGACTTTAATGCAATGTCCTCAAAAGAAATTCCAGAACTCAAGTCCGACGGCTGGGAAGAAAAAACCATTACGGCAGGTACAGATAATGGATCTCAAAAGACAACAACCTATTATGTCAAGGGCAATCAGGCTCTGATCGAACTGGGTGATTTTACAGCAGAGAAAAAGAGAGATGATTATTCTGTTGACGTGCAGGTTGTATGCAGGGTGACAGACCCGGATGTACTGCTTGGAGGAGAAGAAAAAACATTTATGAATCATGTTACACTTCAGACAGAAGGTGGACAGGATATCAGTACAGCGACTTCCCCGGCAGAAATAACACCGAAGAAAATTGAGAAAACATTTACGACAACAAATCCTGTAAGCGAAAAAATAAATTTCACAATTGAGGCAAATCAATTCGGAGAGGCACTTTCGACAAAAGATGGTACGACACTTACATTGATTGACAAACTGAGTTCCTCACTGATTCTGGATACGGGATCGATTAAAGTGATTCATTCAAAGACGAATGTTGAGGTTGGTTATACAGCTTCATTTGATACGGAAAATAATACACTGAAAATAGCGATTCCATGTAATGTGCCGGTCAAGATTACTTATGATGCGACAGTAGACGCACCACCGGGACAGAAGGTAAGTTTTTCGAATGAAGCATACTGGGAGAACTATTCTTCGACTGGTGGAACCAAGGTGGAGGAAGGAAATTATTCCTATGCCGCAGGTGGAACCGTATCAGCAGGAGATAATATAACTCTGAAGATCATCAAGAAAGATCAGAACAATCTGTCTTCTTTATTATCAGGAGCTGAATTTGAGATAATCGAGTGCAAAAGAGAATCAAATGGCACAATTACAGATCAATCAGGTAAGAAGTGGACCGGAACAACCAATGTAAATGGAGTAATTTCTTTTGGAGCAGGATCATCTGCAGATTCTGCAATGGATTACAACACCATCTATAAAGTGACAGAGACCAAGGCACCGGATGGATATGTGAAAAACAGCGAACCAATCTATATTATGGTTCCGGGGAAAGAAGAAAATAGCCAAGATTATTCGGATTATGTGAAGGCTTGTATACAGGATTCAAAAATTCATAAACAGTATAAGTCGACCTACGAACTGACTGTTCTCAACCACAAAGGTGAGATCACGGTGGAGAAGAAGTTCAAGGATCCCGGTGGTCATAAGGCGAGTCCGGTGAGTGGAACGTATAAGTTTGGATTGTATGAGAATGCAGACGGAACTACACCAGATACAACTACAACACCGCTTCAGACGATCACGATTACATATCAGGCAGGAGAGAAAACTTCTAAGACAGAAAAGTTTGTTAATTTAGATTTGTCAAAGATATATTATGTTTTTGAACTTGATGATAATGGAAATCCGATTAAAGATTCCACCACAGTTGCGACTGTGAACAAAATGGAATATTTCACATCGTATGCAACAACAAAGATTGATTGTGCAACCACAGGGGTGAACAGCGCAGTCAATGGAAACACGGTGACAGTTACCAACCAGATCCGTGTAAAAGAACTGCCTTCTACAGGCAGTTATGGTCCCCTTATATTCAGACTTGCAGGAGCGGTATTAATATTCTTCGCCGGACTGCAGATGCTGATCAATATAAAAAGAAGAGCCTGCAACAACAGGTAATACAAAAGAGGGTGTGCTGTACCTTCCAGAAAAGCAAAATTTTTTTTGGGGGGGGGGCAGTGACGCAAAAACAAGGAGGAAGAAATGAAACTGATTAAGAAAATTGCCGCCATTATGCTCTCTGTTATGATGGTATTGGGAATGGCCAGCGTGGTAAGCGCAGATGAAGGTGGAGTAACAGCGCCTACAGGAAATGGAAAGATTACGATTACAAATGCAAAAAAGGATCAGACATATACGATTTATCGGATACTAGAATTAGAAAGTTATGATAAAGCAAAAAATAATTATGCCTATAAAGCAGCAGAACGCTGGAAAACATTTCTCGAAACAGAAAGTGCAAAAGCTTATTTAACAACGGATTCTAATGGTGGTGTAACTTGGAAAACTGGAATAGAAGAGTCAAAAGCCGCAGCATTTGCAAAGTTAGCGTTGACGTATGCAAAAAATAATTCTATCGTTTCTGATGGGGATTCAAAAGCAACAGCCAATGGAAGCATTACATTTGATAAGCTTCCACTTGGTTATTATCTTGTAGATTCCAGTGCTGGTGCGCTTTGTTCTCTTAATACAACAGCTACAGAAGTAGAAATCCAGGAAAAGAATGGTGTTCCTTCAGTAGAAAAGAAAGTTGAGGAAGATTCTACAAATGCCTGGGATGACAGTAATACAGCTGATATCGGACAGACTGTAAACTTCCAGACTACAATCACAGCACAGCAAGGTGCACAGAACTATGTACTGCATGATAAGATGGAGGCAGGATTAACATTTGGTGGCACTGTAACTGTAACGAAAAATGGAGAAAATGTCGATGCGACAAATTATACACTAAAAATAGCTACAGATCCATCTGCTAATGTCACCGATGGATGTACATTTGAAATTGTATTTACTCAGCCCTTCTGTGACACACTTAAAGCTGATGAACAGATTATCGTCACATACTCTGCAACGCTGAATGAGAAGGCAGCAATTGCAGGAGAAGAAAATAAGAATACTACAAAGCTTACTTATGGAGACAGCAGTGAAACAACTCCAAGTACAACAACTACAAAAACTTTTGAAATGTCAGTGTTCAAATACACAAAAGATGGAACAAATGATAAAGCACTCGCAGGAGCAACCTTCACATTAAGCAAAGATGATAAAGGTACAAATCCAATTAAACTTGTAAGTGTTAGCAATGATGAAACAAATGGTGATACCTATCGTGTGGCAAAAGAAAATGAAGCAATAACATCAGTAACTACTACAAAATCCGGTAAATTCAAAATCCAAGGTCTTGATGCTGATATATACTACCTTACTGAGACACAGCAGCCAACCGGCTATAACAAGCTGTCTGCTCCAATAAAAATTAAGATTGATGATGCCGGAGCGGTATTTATTCTTAAGAACTCAGCTAACGGTACAGAAACTCCAGAAGCTATAACTGATTATGTCAAAGTCCTGAACAACACCGGTACCATCCTCCCAACCACAGGTGGCAATGGTACATCTCTGATCTACTTCCTGGGTGCAGTTCTTGCACTTGTATCCGGTGTGGTACTGATCACAAAGCAACGAATGAAAAATAGTTAAAGTAATTTCGCTGTGCGGGGAATAGGCATTCCCTGTGCAGCAGCAAGGAGAGGATTGTAAGATGAGAAAGCATGTTTCAACAATTACCACGGTGCTGGTCTTTCTTACAGGTCTGTCCTTGTTGCTGTATCCGACAGTCAGTAACTATTGGAACTCCAAGCATCAGACGCAGGCGGTTGCGGAGTATTCGGACCGGATTGAAAAGATGGATGAGCAGGAGAAGAAGCAGGCATTTGAGCAGGCGGAAAAATATAATGAAACGCTGATTTCAGATCCAGGCCGTTTTACTCCGACGGAGGAGCAGGATGAGTGGTATAAGAGTCTCTTGGATATAGACGGAACCGGAATGATGGGGTATATCACCATACCGGAAATAGACTGTAAGCTTGCCGTCTATCACACGGTGGATGACTCAGTTCTGCAGGTGGGTGTCGGCCATATGGAAGGCTCCAGTCTGCCGGTCGGAGGCAGTGGAACGCACTGTGTTCTCTCCGGGCACAGGGGACTTCCGAGTGCAAAGCTTTTTACGGATCTTGACAGACTGCAGAAGGGTGATATTTTTCTGCTTCATATTTATGATCAGGTATTTACATATGAAGTCGACCAGATTCATATCGTAGAACCAATAGATTATGGACTTCTGAACATTGAGGAAGGCGAGGATCTGTGTACGCTTCTTACCTGTACGCCTTATGGAATCAACACAGAGAGACTGCTGGTGCGCGGTCACAGGATCGCAAACCGGTCGGGAGATAATTCGAGGATCACATCGGATGCCGCAAAGGTGAGTACTGTGCTTGTTGCAGTAGGCATTGGAATTCCGCTTCTTATCATCAGTTTTATTGCAGTGGACGTGTCGGAGCGCGTTCCAAAAAGAAAAAAGAAAAGTAAAAACAGAAGTAAAAACAGAAGAAGAAAAGCAACCATACAAACCAGAGCAAAACGAATCAGAACAAAACAAACCAGTGGGAGAAGAAGATGAAGTACCAATACAGGCAGAGCTGTTACAGTCGAATAAAGAGAATGATATGCATGCTGGCTTTTGCCGCTGTTTTTTCCGGGATGCTGATGAACACACCGGTTCTGGCTGCGGTGGAAGCAGAACAGACAAAGGGAAGTATTTCTCTTGGATGTCCGGCCGAGGGTCTGGAGTTTTCGCTGTATCGTGTGGCAGACTACAAAGATACAGGTGGTTTTGCACTGACAGAAAAATTTCAGAATTATCGGGTTTCCCTGGAATCAGATGAATGGAGAGGAACAGCGCGTACGCTTGCGGATTATGCGGAACGTGACGGAATCCAGGCAGATGCAGTGCTGAAATCAGGAAGTGACAAAACCGTATGCTTTGAAAATCTTTCAAATGGGCTTTATCTGGTAAAAGGTCAGGAGATCGAGGCGCAGGATAACGGAAAGGCAAAGATATCTGTTCCGCCTGTTTCGCTGATCGCACTTCCGGATGCTTCGCAGAAAGATACGCTCCATATAAGGGTAAATCTGAAGTATGACGAGGAGAAAATGGATAATACAGAAGCTTCCCAGACAAAGATTCATGTGTTGAAGGTATGGAAACAGGATCAGGTTAAAGAACGTCCGGCTTCGGTGCAGGTTGATCTGTTGAGAACAGATCAGAATGGAACAACAACAGTTGCGGACAGTCAGATCCTGAAAAAGGAAAATCAGTGGTCCTATACCTGGGAAAACCTTTCGTCACAGGTGAGCTGGAGTGTGGTGGAAACAGAAGTACCGTCAGGCTATACCGTGAGTACCAGCCGAGAGGGAAACACCGTTGTGCTGACAAACACTAAAACAGCAGATTCAGAAGATAAATCAGAATCAACAGATAAAACGGGAACGTCTGGAGAAAATGGTGAAAATTCTTCTCAGAAGCTTCCACAGACAGGACAGCTCTGGTGGCCGGTTCCTCTTCTTATGCTGGCCGGTGTGATCTGTCTGTTAGTAGGTAAGCAGCTGCGAAAATCCATGGAAGAAAAGAAATAAAAAGATGCAGTATAAGAAAAAGAATCGAATTGGAAATATTTTAAAAGGAGCAGGACTGATTCTGGTGACAGCAGCAGTGCTGCTCCTGGTGTATAATCTGTGGGACGGACACCGTGCCCGGGAGAGCGAGGAGGCAATCCTGGCAGAATATCTGCAGGAAAACAAAAAAGCATCAGAGAGTCCTGATGCTTCGGATAAAGAAGATGAACAGAACATACCGGATTACATTCTGAACCCGGATATGGATATGCCTGAATACACGCTGAAAAGTCTGGGTGATGTGGCGTGTATAGGAATTCTGGAGATTCCGGCGCTGAATCTGGAACTTCCGGTTATCAGCAGCTGGAGTTATTCTTCTTTAAGGTTGGCACCCTGCCGTTATTCCGGAAGCGCCTACAAGGGGAATCTGGTAATCGCAGCGCATAATTATCAGTCTCATTTTGGGGGATTAAGAACTCTTCCGGAAGGAAGCGAGGTTTTTTTTACAGATGCTGTGGGAAATCGGTTTTCTTACTATGTGGCGGTAACGGAGGCACTGACTCCCTGGAGTGTGGACGATATGACGAGCGGAGAGTGGCCGCTCACCCTGTTTACCTGCACCCTGGACAGCCAGAACCGGGTCACCGTGCGTTGCGAATACAGCGAGGCAATGGAAAACTGGGACCGGAATGCGTATCGGTGAATTGCTTGCTAATGCTCATAGTCCATTTTTCAGTAACACGATCTAGTACTTTTTAAGATAAAGTAGAAATAGTGCAATTTTCACAGGACATTATACAAGAATTACATAGAAATATATCGTATTATTGATATAGTATTCTTGAATTGTATGTGAGGAGAAAACTATGGCAGCTGAAAGAAAAACATTAACACAGTTATCTGTGCCAATATGCTTAGAAACTTTATTTTATATGCTTTCAGGTATGGTCGATACGCTTATGCTATCATCTGTAAGCGACCAGGCTGTAGGAGCAGTGGGAACAGCAAATACATATATAGGTGTTTTTATTATCATGTTCGGCGTAATATCGTCGGGTATGATAGCTGTTATGTCACAAAATATCGGGGCCGGAAGACCGGGGATAGCGTATCAGGCAAGACAACTTGGACTTATATTCAACGCATTGATAGGTATCGTAATGTCTGTCATTCTTGCTACTTTTTCTGGTGGGATACTTCGAAGCGTAAGTATTGCTCCGGCTTTGCTTGAGCCGGCTGAAATATATCTTAGAATTGTTGGCGGCACATGTTTTTTAAATGCACTGATTCCTATTTTCTCCAGTTATTTGAGAGTGTTTGGATATACAAAACATTCTTTGATAGGAACTGTTGTTGGAAATGTTCTCAATATAATACTTAATTCAGTATTTTTATTTGCATTCAACTGGGGTGTGATGGGAGTTGCTGTTGCCACGGTTATTTCGAGAGTTGTAAATCTTATTATTGTAGCCGGCATGGGGGCTGTACTTATAAAAGCAAAACAGAGTCCTGAGCGAATTACATCAAGAAAGATATTTGCACAGATTGTTAAGATTGGTTTTCCTTCTGCGCTTGAAACAGCACTTTACAACATCGCAATGACATTTATAGTGCGTTTTATGAATCAGATGGATGTGGATGGAATGAATGTTACAGCGCGTTCATATGCGATACAGATTGCAAATTTCTCGTATTGCGTGGGAGCTGCCCTTGCTCAGGCAAATGCAATTATGACCGGCTGGAGAATTGGAGCAAAAGAGTTTGAGGAATGTAACAGGGGGACGAGAAAAGCTGCGATATATGGTATCATCACAGCGACATGCTTTTCCGTGACCTTTGCATTTGCCGGACATTTTATCGTGCATATATTTACGAATGATACACAGATGATAAATCTTGTGGTAAAGTTGTTAATAGTAGATATATTTCTTGAACTTGGAAGGGTAACAAACCTTGTATATGGGCAGGCGTTAAAAACGAGCGGAGACGCATTTTTTCCGGTTATATTAGGTGCGATATTTATGTATTTGTTTGCAGTTGGCGGAACCTATTTTCTCGGAATACACATGGGACTTCTGGCTGTAGGAGCATATATTGCTATGGCAGGTGACGAATGTGCGAGAGCAGTGGGGATGGTACTTAGATTGAAGAGTGGAAAATGGAAGAGTAAAGTTCTTGTAGAAGTATAGGAGAGAGTATGTACTTTGAATTAAAGGAAAATAAACCACATGGTACAAAGGATGATCCGTTTAGTACATATCATATAAAAAATGAAGGACGATCATTTCAGATACCGGTTCATTGGCATGATGAACTGGAAATTATATATGTAAAAAGCGGTTTTTTGACTGTTAGTATATCAGGAGAAAATTATATTGGAACCCCCGGGGATGCTTTTGTAGTGTCGCCGGGTAATCTGCATTTCATGGGTTCACAGACTGGTACAGTGGATTATTTTACTTTCCTTTTTCCATTAAAATACATATCTTTTTGCATAAATGACATGTTAGATGATAAATTACTGGAGCCGTTAAAAAATGGTCATCTAATGATAAATCCAAGAGTAAAAGATACAGCAAAAGAACTATGTGAGCAGTTGGTTGAAATATATGTGGCAAAAAACAAGAAAACTGAGCCCCAAATAACTGCTCAGATAAAAACAAAAATAATTCTTTTACAGTTTATTCTTGAAATGTGGGAGAGGGGCTTTGTAATCGAAAATGATAAAAGCGGAAGAAATACGATAGAAAAAGAAATGATTTCATATATACAGCAGAATTTTATGGAAAAGATATCATTAAAAGAATTTAGTGAGCAGTTTCACCTTTCGGAAAAATATATATCGCGATATTTTAAGGAACATTTTCATATTACCCTTTCGCAATATATAACACATTTAAGGTTAGAGCATGCAAAACAGCTGTTACAAGATACGGATATTCCTGTTACAGAGATTGCAATGCAGAGTGGATATCAGAATGTAAGCTATTTTATCAGAAGCTTCAAAAAAACATATGGAGTTTCTCCGTTAAAATATAGAAAAAAATAAGCCAGGTATATGGTTAGAAAGGAGAGGATATCCCGGTAGAATCAGAAAATCTGCCGGAGAGATATCGAGAATGAGTATGGGAAATAAGAATAAATGGTGGAAAAATGCAGTTGTATATCAGATTTATCCGAAAAGCTTTCAAGATTCGGATGGAGATGGAATCGGTGATATTCCAGGAATTATCAGCAGATTGGATTATTTGAAAAAAACTTGGAATAGATGCAATCTGGCTCTCACCGGTGTATCGTTCGCCACAGGATGACAATGGATACGATATTTCAGATTATCAGGATATTGAGCCGATGTTCGGAACAATGGAAGATATGGAACAGTTATTTGCGGAGGCAAAGAAACGCGGAATCCGAATTATGATGGATCTTGTGTTGAATCATACTTCAGATGAACACAGATGGTTTTTGGAGGCAAAGAAAAGCAAAGACAATCCGTATCATGATTATTATGTGTGGCGTGACGGAGAAGAAGGTATTTACCCAAATGATATGAATTCTGCGTTCGGAGGACCGGCATGGGAGTGGGTTCCAGAACTGGGACAGTATTATTTTCATCAGTTTTCAGTGAAACAGCCAGATCTGAACTGGGAGAATCCGAAAGTGAGAAGAGAGCTCTATGATATGATTCTCTGGTGGATGGAAAAAGGAGCAGGCGGATTTCGTCTGGATGTAATCGATCAGATTGCAAAAGAGCCAGATCTTAAGATCACAAATAATGGACCAAAGCTGCATGAATTTCTGCGTGAACTAAGCAGAGAAACATTTCAGAAGGGGGATATGATCACTGTTGGAGAAGCCTGGGGAGCAACACCGGAAATTGCAAAGAAATATAGTAATCCAGATGGCAGTGAATTTTCTATGGTTTTTCAGTTTGAGCACATTATGCTTGATCAGGAAGAAGGAAAAGAAAAATGGGATACGATACCATTGAATCTGGTTAAGCTGAAAAAATGCCTTGCAAAGTGGCAGAATACTTTATATCAGACAGGATGGAACAGTCTGTTCATGAATAACCATGATCTTCCTAGAATCGTGTCGCGTTGGGGAAATGACGGAAAATACAGAAAAGAGTCGGCAACAATGCTGGCGACAATGCTTCATGGAATGCAGGGAACTCCTTACATTTACCAGGGAGAAGAGCTGGGAATGACGAATGTGCAGTTTGACAGCATTGAGGAATATGAAGATATTGAGACATTGAATATGTATAAAGAGCGTCTGGAAAAAAGATATCAGCCAGAAGAAATCATGCAGTCTATCTACGCAAGAAGCCGTGATAATGCCCGTACTCCGATGCAGTGGAGCAGGGATGAGAACGGAGGATTCACAACAGGAGAACCATGGTTTGCCGTGAATCCAAATTATACCAGAATCAATGCCAAAGAGGCATTGGAAGATGAAAATTCGGTATTTTACTATTATCAGAAGCTGATTCGTTTAAGAAAAGAAAATCCAGTATTCGTGAATGGAAAATTTGAACTTCTTCTGCCGGAAGATGAGAGAATTTTCGCCTATACGAGAACAGATGAGCATACAAAGATGCTGGTATGTACAAACTTTACGGATGAGGAAGTTAGCTGCCCATTGCTTGATGAGTGGAAAGCCGGGGAAGTCTGGATCTGGAATTATGAGGACGACAGAGAAGGAAATATATTGCGTCCTTATGAGGCGGTGATAATTGCATTTACTGGCAAATAGATTGAGTTTCTTTTTTGGTATCAAAATTCACTTACTATATTTCTTCCCGCCACGCTCATCAAGAAAGAACGCCCATTCTTCCTTGAGGTATTTCGGCATACGGGGCATAGAGGACACCTCCTTTGTGCTGCCTAATTGCCGATTTGCTCCCGAAACGCAGAAACGCCCAAAACCGTTTCCCGTTGTATGGTTTCGGGGCGATTTTGGGCGTTTTCTTTCGATATGAGCGGCTTTGTTTTAGCGGCGGTATCCTTTACCGCCAACCA
>OGYW01001881.1_pt1 | contig 17174 bp, 13 predicted proteins | sample 1576621 | NCBI WGS metagenome assembly OGYW01 (sample SAMEA3541528, study PRJEB24748) | human gut metagenome | biome: human gut; feature: human-associated habitat; material: faeces | place: China | collected 2012 | reverse complement strand
ACAAGCCCGCCGAGACCTCTGCCGAGGGCGGTGTGGTCATCTCCTCTGCCGACGGCATCGTGCACGTCGAAGGCATGAACCGCGCCGTGTACGGCGAGATCGTCACCTTCGACAACGGTGCCAAGGGCATGGTGGAGAGCGTGGACCCCGAACAGCTGGGCATCATGCTGTTCGACGGAGCTGAGACCGTCGGTGTGGGCACCATGGTGACCCGCAGCGGCAAGCGTGCCGGCATCCCGGTGGGCGATGCCTTCCTGGGCCGTGTCATCAGCCCGCTGGGCGAGCCCATCGATGGCAAGGGCCCCATTGAAGCTGTGGGCTACAACCCCATCGAAAAGCAGGCCCCCGGCATTCTGGAGCGTCAGAGCGTGGATACCCCGCTCCACACCGGCATCCTCGCCATCGATTCCATGTTCCCCATCGGCCGCGGCCAGCGTGAACTGATCATCGGCGACCGCCAGACCGGCAAGACCTCCATCGCCACGGACGCCATCCTGAACCAGAAAAACACCGGTGTGCTGTGCATTTATGTGGCCATCGGCCAGAAGGCTTCTTCCATTGCCCGCGTGGCAGGCGATCTGCAGAAGCACGGTGCCATGAGCTACACCACCATCGTGGCGGCTACTGCTTCGGATTCCGCTCCCCTGCAGTACATCGCACCCTATGCCGGTACCGCACTGGCCGAGTACTTCATGAGTCAGGGCAAGAGCGTGCTGATCGTTTACGACGATCTGTCCAAGCATGCAGTGGCCTACCGTGCCATTTCTCTGCTGCTGCGCCGCTCTCCGGGCCGTGAGGCTTACCCCGGCGATGTGTTCTATCTGCACTCCCGTCTGCTGGAGCGCTCCTGCCGGATGCGCGACGATCTGGGCGGCGGTTCCATCACCGCACTGCCCATCGTTGAGACGCAGGCAGGCGATGTTTCCGCCTACATCCCCACCAACGTCATTTCCATCACCGATGGTCAGATCTTCCTCGAGAGCGCCCTGTTCAATGCAGGCAACCGCCCGGCCGTCAATGTGGGTCTGTCGGTGTCCCGTGTGGGCGGCGCTGCCCAGACCAAGGCCATGAAGAAGGCCAACGCCAACCTGCGTATCGAGCTGGCACAGTACAAGGATATGGAGTCCTTTGCACAGTTCAGCTCGGATCTGGACGCGGAGACCCGCCGCCAGCTGGATCACGGCAAGGCTCTGATGGAAATGCTCAAGCAGCCGCTGTATCAGCCCAAGTCCGACGCCGAGCAGGTGGTCACGCTGGTGCTGGCTTCCCACGGTGTGCTGGACGAACTGCCCACTGCCGAGCTGCGCGCCAAAACTTCCGCATTTGTGCGTCAGTTCCGCGCGGATGTGTCCGGTACGATGGATAAGATCACCGCCACCGGCAAGCTGGAACCTGAAATGGTCGATGCCATCCTGAACGCCTGGAAAGCTTATGCGGGAGGCGACAGCCATGCCGTCCAGTAAGCTGCTGAAGGAGCGCATTGAGAGCATTCAGGACACCATGAAGATCACGAACGCCATGTACCTGATCTCCTCGTCCAAGCTGCGCAAGGCACGTAAGAACTACCAGAATGTATCGCCCTACTTCAACCGTATGCGCGATACCATTTCCCGCGTGGTGCCCCACCTGCCGGAAGAGCCGGTGCATCCGTTCTTCCACGAGCGCAATATCGCAAACCCCAAGCGCGCTTACATCGTGCTGACGGCAGATAAGGGCATGGCAGGCGCTTACAACCAGAACATCATCAAGTTCCTCAAGGAAAATGCGGATGAGAACGACCGGTTCTATGTGATCGGCCAGACCGGCTACCGCGCCCTGTACCACAAGGACCCGCGGCTGGTGGAGGATTTCCACTACGGTGCCACGGAGCCTACGCTGCAGCGTGCCCGCGATATCACGATGGACGCCATCGATGATTTCAAGACCGGTAAGCTGGATGAGATCTATCTCATCTATACCCGCATCGAGAATGCATTGACCAGCGAGCCCACCATGGTGCGTCTGCTTCCGCTGGACCGCGCCCATCTGCAGCCTGCCCCCAAGGGTCTGGGCGATCCGAAGGGCGATGTGGAGATGTTCCCGTCTGCATGGACGGTGTTTGAACAAATCGCGCCCATTTATATGCACGGCATGATCTTTGGTGCCATGACCGAGAGCTTCTGCGCAGAGCAGAGCGCCCGCATGACTGCCATGGATTCCGCCACCAAGAACGCCAACGATATGATCCGGGAGCTGCAGCTGGAATACAACCGCACCCGTCAGGGCTCCATTACACAGGAGATCACCGAGATCATCGGCGGTGCGGCTGCCGTGCAGGACCGGGCGGAATAAAACGTATTTACAAATTAGTATAGAGGCAATCGTATGATACAGGGAACTATTATTCGCGTAGCCGGCCCTGTGGTGGACGTGCAGTTCACCGCAGGCAAGCTGCCTGCCCTGCAGGAAGCGCTTACCGTGACCGCTGAGGGCACCGAGCGCACGATGGAAGTGACACAGCATGTCAACGAGACCACTGTGCGCTGCATCATGCTTTCCGCCAGCGAGGGTCTTGGCAAGGGCATGACCGTGACCGCTACCGGCCACGGCCTGACCGCACCGGTGGGCGAAGCCACGCTGGGCCGCATGTTTGACCCGCTGGGCAGACCCATCGACGGCAAGGGCTCTGTGGATGATGTGCCGCATTGGCCCATCCACCGCAAGGCCCCCAGCTTTGCGGAGCAGAAGCCCGCGACCGAAATTCTGGAGACCGGCATCAAGGTCATCGACCTGCTGGCCCCCTATGCAAAGGGCGGCAAGATCGGTCTGTTCGGCGGTGCAGGCGTCGGCAAGACCGTGCTGATCCAGGAACTGATCCATAACGTGGCCACCGAGCACGGCGGCTACTCCATCTTCACCGGCGTCGGCGAGCGCTCCCGCGAGGGCTGCGACCTTTGGGGCGAGATGAACGAGTCCGGTGTTCTGAATAAGACCGCACTGGTCTTTGGTCAGATGAACGAGCCCCCAGGAGCACGTATGCGTGTTGCTGAGACCGGCCTGACCATGGCAGAGTACTTCCGTGAGGAGACCCACAAGGACGTGCTGCTGTTCATTGATAACATCTTCCGTTTCGTGCAGGCAGGCTCCGAGGTGTCCGCCCTGATGGGCCGTATGCCTTCTGCTGTGGGCTACCAGCCCACTCTGGCCAACGAGCTGGGCGCTCTGCAGGAGCGCATCACCTCCACCAAGGAAGGCTCCATCACCTCTGTGCAGGCCGTCTACGTCCCCGCCGACGACCTGACCGACCCGGCCCCCGCCACCACCTTCGCCCATCTGGACGCCACCACCGTTCTGAGCCGTAAGATCGTTGAGCAGGGCATCTACCCCGCCGTGGACCCGCTGGCTTCCACCAGCCGCATCCTCGAAGCCGACATCGTGGGCGAAGAGCATTACCGTGTGGCCCGCAAGGTGCAGGCAACGCTGCAGCGCTATCAGGAGCTGCAGGACATCATCGCCATCCTGGGCATGGACGAACTGAGCGAGGAAGACAAGCTCACCGTCACCCGCGCCCGTAAATTGCAGAAGTTCCTGTCCCAGCCGTTCTCGGTGGCCGAGAACTTCACCGGCCTGCAGGGCAAGTATGTGCCTCTGGCCGAGACCGTCAAGGGCTTTGCTGCCATCGTGGACGGCCAGTGCGATGATCTGCCGGAGTGGGCCTTCTTCAACGTGGGCACCCTGGACGATGCCCGCCAGAAGGCCGCCGAGAAGCTCGCGGAGGAAAAGGGCGGTGCCGTCTGATGCAGAAGTTCATGCTGAACATCACCGCTTCCAGCGGCGAGTTTTATCAGGGCGATTGTGAGAGCTTGACCCTGCCCACCGGCGACGGTGTGTATGGTGTGCAGGCCGGCCACAGCCCGGTGCTGGTGGCCCTGCACATGGGGATTCTGCAATTCACCGTGAACGGGGAGACCCGCGATGTGCTGGTGGGCGACGGCATTGCCGAAGTGACCCCCACCTTCGTTCTGCTGCTGGTGGACAGCGCCGAGCGTCCGGAGGACATTGACCGCAACCGCGCCGAGGCCGCCCGCATCCGCGCCGAAGAGCGTTTGCAGCACAAGCAGAGCATGCACGAGTATTACCAGAGCAAGATTGCTCTTGACCGTGCCATGCAGCGCCTGCAGACTGCCGCAAAGTACAAGCGGTAAATCAGGCCGTTCCGTTTTTCCCTTCCAAGATACAACAAACAACGAACGCCCCCTGCCCGGTTCCGGAGCCTATGCCTCCGGACGGACAGGGGGCGTTTGTTTCATGCACCTTCCAACTCCTTGCCGAATACGCTGTGAGTGAACCAAGCGAACATTTCGGCAAAGGAGTTTTTGTTTATGGCGACTGGAATTCTGCGCATTCAGGCATTTGCGGCCCGGCAGTCGGCACCGGTGGAGGGGGTCACGGTGAACATCGTCGGCGACGGCTTCACCGCGGCCCGGATGACCGACGCCGAGGGCAATGCCGCGGACGTGACCCTGACCGCCCCGGACTGTGCCCTCTCGCTGGAGGAGGACAATACCACCCGTCTGCCCTATGCGGTGTGCAGCCTGACGGCCTCGAAGGCGGGGTACCGCACCGTCCGCATCCAGGGCATCCAGGTCTTTGCGGGGCAGGTGACGCTGGCCCAGCCGGAGATGATCCCCGAAACGGAGGAGGACCGGGACGTGGAGAACCCGCCCATCGTCATCCCGCCCCACCCGCTGTTTGCGGGCGGCGGGGGCAGCGGCAGAGCACCCACCGATCCGTGTGCGCCCCGTGTGCTGGACCGGGTCATCATCCCGAAGAACATCACGGTCCATCTGGGCAAACCGGCAGCTTCGGCCCGGAACGTGACCGTCTCGTTCCGCCGGTATATCGCCAACGTGGCGTCCAGCGAAGTCTACCCGACCTGGCCGGAGAGCGCCTTGCGGGCGAACATCCACTGCCAGATCTCGCTGGCGCTGAACCGCATCTACACCGAGTGGTACCCCAGCCGGGGCTACAGCTTCAACATCACCAACTCCACCAGCTACGACCAGTATTACGTCCACGGGCGGACCGTGTTCGATGTCATGGTCCGGCTGACGGACGACATCTTCAATACCTATCTCCGGAAGACCGGAACGGTCAATCCCTACTACTCCGAATACTGCGACGGCAAGTCCGTCACCTGTCCGGGTCTGAAGCAGTGGGGCACGGTCACGCTGGCAAAACAGGGCAAAACACCGCTTCAGATCCTGAAATACTACTACGGCAGCGACATCGAGATTGTCCGGACCAACAACATCCAGGCCATCCCGCAGAGCTACCCCGGCTCGCCGCTGCGGCAGGGCGATTCCGGCACGGCGGTGTTCACGCTGCAGCGGCAGCTGAACCGCATCGCGAAGGATTACCCCTTCTTTGGCAAGCTGACCGTGGACGGCGTCTTTGGTCCCCGCATGGTGTCCACGGTCAAAACGTTCCAGCGGCAGTTCAACCTGACCGCCGACGGCGTGGTGGGGCGGCAGACCTGGTATAAGATCAGCTATATCTACGTGTCGGTCAAGGATCTTGCCGAACTGACCAGCGAGGGCGAGACCTCCAGCGGCACCCTGTCGGACGGCAGCTGGGGCGGCACGGCTCTGCGCACCGGTTCCACCGGCAGCGCGGTGGAGCAGGTGCAGTTCTGGCTGAATACGCTGGCGCAGTACGAATCTGCTATCCCGTCCCTTGCGGTGGACGGCCGCTACGGCGTGGCCACGGCCAGCGCGGTGCGGGCCTTCCAGCGGCGGTACGGCCTGACCGTGGACGGTGTGGTGGGCCGCGAGACCTGGAACGCCATCTACAACGAGTTCCGGAGCATCCAGTCGGACAACGGCACCCCCAACGCCTACCCCGGCACGGCTCTGCGGGAGGGGGCCAGCGGCCAGAACGTGCGGCTCGTGCAGTTCTGGCTCAAGATCGCCCACACCGTCTATTCCAGACTGAACGACCTCACCGTGGATGGAACGTTCGGTGCGGCGACCACGGCGGCGGTAAAGCGGTTCCAGACCTACTTCGGCCTGACCAGCGACGGCGTGGTGGGCCGCACCACCTGGAACAAGCTGTACGAGGTCTACAACGACATCGCCAACAAACTGCTGTCGCCCAGCCTGCGGCCCGGCGAGTATCCGGGCATCCTCCGGCGGGGCAGCAGCGGCACGGCGGTGCGGGAACTGCAATTCTACCTCTACCTCCTGAGCGCCTATGAATCCAGTATCCCGGCGGTGGGCATCGACGGCAGCTTTGGTGCAGCCACCGAGAACGCGGTGCGGGCCTACCAGCGGTTTGCAGGGCTGACGGTGGACGGCATCGTGGGGCGGACGACCTGGGAGTCGCTCTACGGCAAGGCATCGGCTCTGCGCAGCAGCGGCCCGGTGGTCACGCTGAAACGGCTGCCCTACCCCGGTAAGCCGCTGACGGTGGGCAGTGAGGGCAGCGACGTGCTGTATTACACCATCCTGCTGCGGCGGATCGCCTATTACTTCGAGAGCGTGGAGGCACCGCCGCTGGCCACCGGCTACACCGGAGAGACTGCCGCTGCGACCCGCAGTGCCCAGGCGCTGCTCGGCCTGCCGGAGACCGGCATCGCGGACGCCGAGACCTGGACGGCGGTGGAGGCGCTGAGCCTGCAATTAGCGACCGGGATGCCCAACCCTGACCGGGATGCGGCACGGGAGATGGCATATCCGGGCCGGGCCATGAAGGAAGGGAGCGTCGGCCCGGACGTGATGCAGATCGAACAGTGGATCAACAGCCGGGCGAACCTCTGCTGCGGGGAGGGCTTCGTGTGGGATAATGCGTCCTTCGGCCCGGCGGAGACGGTGGCTGTGAAGGCCGCGCAGGCGCGGGCGGGCCTGCACCAGACCGGCACCGTTGACCGCGAGACCTGGGCGGCACTGCGGGCGCAGAGCTGCGCATGTGATTTGGAGGAGGGATGACCCAATGGCACGGCTGCTTATTTACGATGCCTACGAAAACAAGGTCTACACCTACAACAGCCTGAGCGAGAACGACCCCATGCCCTACAGCACCGGCCGGACCCTGACCCTGCGGGAGTTCCGGGGCAAATCGAACAGCCCTGTGCTCTGGACCACCATCGCGGCGATGGAGGCCTGGAACCTGACCCGCCGCACATACGGCCGCGGCATCCCGGTGGGGTATGCGTTCCGCCGCATCTGGGAGGGCGGCCACGGCACCCGCAGCCAGCACTATGCGGGGGTGGCCTTTGATGTGGGCCAGAGCCTCAGCCGGACCCAGCGCACGGCCATCTACAGGGCCGCCCGCGCGACCGGGGCGTGGGGCTACGTGGAGCCGCTGAGCCAGACGCCCACCTGGGTCCACTTTGACCGCCGCTACGGCACTCCCGCGTGCCGCGGCACCACAGCGGGCTTCCCCACCCTGCGGCGGGGGAGCCGGGGCTGCTATGTGATGATCCTGCAGGACGCCCTCTCGACGCTGGGCTACCAGACCGGGAACCGCATCGACGGCCTGTTCGGCACCCGGACGGAAGAGGCGCTCCGGGGCTATCAGCGCCGCACCAGCCTCGCGGTGGACGGCGTCTGCGGCTGCAATACCTGGAAAAAGATCACCACAGCCGTCATCGGCGTGGGCCGGACCAAAACGACGATCGACTGAACGAAAACGAGGGCAGGAACCGGTCTGGTTCCTGCCCTCGTCTGTCAGCGGCGGTGGATCTTCTTGGTCGGTCTGCGGCCATGCCAGACATTGAGCAGCCACCACAGGCCATAGATGGCGAGGGCGAGCAGGCTCATGACGATCACGACCTTCAGGTAGAGGCTGTGGAAAAAGTCCTGCACCTTCGAGACGGTGAAGAGCAGGGCGTTCTGGCGGACATCCTGCCCGGCAATGAGGTTGACCACACCGATGGTCTCACCGGCCAGCTTGAGCTCCACCGTGCCGATGACGTCGCCCTGATGGATGGGGGCGGCGGCATAATCGGGCAGATGGAAGTATTTCTGGGTGACGGTGCCGTCGCCGGAAGAGGGCAGCAGGGTCATCATGTTGTCGTCGGGGTAAAGCTGCAGCGTGTCGGTGTCGGATGAATACTTCACCGGGATCTCGGCCAGAGCCTGGTCGGTGTCCAGCGCGGCCTGGATGGAGAAGCTGTCGAACACCCAGTCGATGAGCTTGGTCGTCTCACACAGGGCCGGGCGGCGGTTCGCATAGCCGTAATCGTCGCAGGTGTCGGGGCTCTGCATGATGCAGAAGATATAGGTCGCGCCGTTCTTGTTGGCCCAGGAGACATAGCTCTGGTCGCCGTTGTCGTTCTTGTAGGCCATCACGTCGCAGATGCCGCCCTGCATCGCGCTGCGGTAGAACTTGCCGCCGCTCGTTTTGTTCAGAGCCACGTTCTGGCTGACCAGAACGAAGCTTTTGGCGTGTTTTTCCTTGGCGGGCATCGTGAAAGTCGGTGCGCTGGAGATCTCCCGGAAGGCATCAAAGCTCATCAGGTAGCGCAGGATGAGGTACATGTCCACGGCGGTGGTGGTGTTGCCGCTGTCCAGGCCGCAGGCATCGGTCCAGGTGCTGCCCGTCGTGCCGATGCGCTGGGACAGGGTGTTCATCTGGCTCACCCACCCGGTCAGGTCTCCGCCGGAAAGTTCATACGCCAGGCCCATCGCGGCCTCGTTGGCGTTCCGTGTCACCATGGCGTAGAGCGCTTCCCGGTAGGTGAAGGTCTCGCCGGAGCGCATGTCTGCGTTGTCGGAGTTGTGGACGTAATCCGAGATGGCGAACGGCATGGTAAAGGTGTTGTCGAGCTGGTCGGCGTAGTTGGTCATCACCAGAGCGATGGTCATGTATTTCGTCAGGCCGCCGGCCGGCACCTGTTTCTGGCTGTCCTTGTCGTAGACGATGATGTTGGTGTCGGTGTTCACGATGTAGGCGCTCTTGGCCTGCACCTCGTAGACGGGGCTGGGGTCGAACATGGCGCCTGCCGTCACAGCCAAACAGCTGAACAGGACCGCCAGAGACAAAAAGAGGGCAAAAATACGTTTCATGTGGACAATTCCTTCAAAAAGCGATAAAATAGAAAGACCGGAGCGCAGGATGCGGCCGGATAGGACAACAGGAAGAAGCCGGAGCTTCATTCTTTTATAATAACAGGTTTGCCCTGCGGAGACAAGGGCTTTTAACAGCTTTCACACAGGGCGGGAGGAAACGAATGGTATATCTGACGGGAGACACCCACGGCGACATCGACCGGTTCAGGCACGGCAGGCTCCGCTGGCTGAGCAGGCGGGATACCGTGGTGGTGCTGGGCGATTTCGGGTTCGTGTGGGACGGCAGCAAGGAGGAACAGAAAAAGCTGGACTGGCTGCGCAAACGCCCCTACACGCTGCTGTTTCTGGATGGCTGCCATGAGAACTACGACCTGCTGGCCCAGTACCCGACCGAGGAGCGGTTCGGCGGAACGGTCCAGGCGCTGGGCGGCAATGTCTACCATGTCTGCCGGGGCAGTGTGCTGACGCTGGAGGGCAAAAAATATCTCTGCTTCGGCGGGGCCGAAAGCCAGGACAAAGAGGAACGGGAGCCTGGGGTCAACTGGTGGCCGCAGGAGATGCCCTCGGATGAGGAATATGCCCGCTGCGAAAAGACGCTGGAAGAAAACGGCTGGCAGGTAGATTATGTGCTGACCCACGACGCCCCAAGCAGGTTCCTGGATTTTACTGCGCTGGCGCTGGGCGAGTCGAACCGGCTGCACCTCTTCCTCGATAAGATCCTGCTGAAGCTGCACTACGAAAAATGGTTCTTCGGCTGCTACCACAAGGATGTGGCCCTTTCCACCAAGAGCCGGTGCGTTTTCTGCGAGATCATTCCGATAGAAGAACGACATACAAAATGAGAAAGACACGACTTATAGAAGGGGCAAAAGAAACCCTCATAAGTCGTGTCTTTTGGCTTTACAAGTTAAGGCAAGCGGAGAGAAAATTTTGTGCGGCATCAGGGTCTATTGAAAAATCGAAATTTTCAACGACAGATTCAAGTGCTTTTCCATCGTATTGCGTCACGCCGCGTGAGTTTCTTCCAGCCCAGTGTTTCATGATTCGAGTGCCCGACAAAAGTTGACGATTGAACATGGAACATAGACGTGTCTGAATGGTCCGGTCTTTGTCAATTGCAACGACATAAATCAAATATACGCTCTTTTCCGTAGAAAGAAATGAAAGCAATTTATCAATATTATAGGCTTTTGGATTGCTGGATAAAAATAAAATTTTAGTTTTTATATCGGTTTCTGTGAGATAATGGTCAAACTCTCTTTCATAGTCTCCGAGATTGTCTGAAGTGAAAACTTTGGGCAAGGGGTGATTTGCGTGCAAACACCCTATTAGAGTGGCCTTGAGATCATCCTCGGCGGTAATCAAGTATTCAATGATACGTCCGCGCAAGTTTACGTTGTCTATGAATGCGGCAATCGCTATTTCGGATTCCACTGCATGGACGCGATGTGCTAGATCATCATTTAGGATTTGATATTCTTCAGAGTGTAAAAAAGACGCGGCTCGCGAAACGGCGTTATAAATAGAACAGATTTGTGATTCCGTAGGAGAAAATCGTTTTCCGGTTGGTGCAATATGATTCGTTGCTTCTACGAGACGCTCAAGATTTTCTTCAAAAGTATAGTTTTCATGAGAGGTATAAAGAAACTCAAAGTTTTCAGGAGTATTTTCAATGCCTTCAAACACACGCATGATGTCGCTGCCATTGAAGCTGCCTTTTATATTGTCGCGTCGAAGAGCTTGGGAAGAATGACTGATCTTTTTAAGAAATGTTGCATTTGCAAGCATGAGATAATTGCGAGCTGGGGTGACCAGGCAAACGAAAAATGGTCTATCATCGTATCGGTGGAGAACAGAAAGAGATAAAACTGTATTGCCAAAGTTTCTTGTAGCTGCTTTGCAGAAGCGAATGGAAAACCACTCACAATAGAATACACTGCGTTCCTTGATCAAGTGGAATTCTGCTGTACAGAAGACTGCAAAAGTGCTTTATCAGCAATGCCGTTCTGACTGAAAATATACTGTGTAAGCTGTTCTATAATATCTCTGTTGTACATCAGAGTTCTCCTTGAAAGTCAAATAAACTTTTTTGAGCGTCAGAAGCAGAAGTGTCCTTTTTGGATTTTGTATGAACGGAATTCTGCTCAGCCAAAGAATTTCGCTCCCAAAATACACCGTTGATATAGCCTTGGATTCCGGGATTTAGCTTGGCCATTTCAAGTCGTTGTTCTGCCCAAACACAGTATTGAGATTCCATTTCGATGCCAATATAATGTCGAAGAAGCTTTTTTGCGACAACGCTGGTTGTGCCAGACCCTAAAAATGGGTCCAAAACAAGATCGCCTTGAGAAGAACTTGCGAGTAAGATTTTGGCAATCAATTTTTCGGATTTTTGTGTTGGATGTGCAGTGTTTTCAGCCATGGACCAAAAAGGAATTGTGATGTCATCCCAAAAGTTTGATGGACAGGTGTCACGATAATTACCTTGTTCCGTTTCATTCCAGTCTTTTGGTTTTCCATTCACTCGGTAAGGGGCAATTACCTTTTTTCTGATTTTGACGGCATCAAGGTTGAAAACATAGTGGTCACTGTTGGTAGCAAACCAAATGTCTTCCATCCCATTTTTCCAGTTTGCTTTTGCTCCACGACCCTTTTCTCTCTGCCAGGTGATTCGATTTCGAACGTGGAAAAATTCGCTTAAAATATTTCCAACGATCAGACTTGTTTCCCAGTCACAGCAAACATAAATTGAGCCGGTTTTTTTTAGTAATGGCTTTACTGCACGGAGCCATTGTCGTGTATAGTTTTCATAATCAGCACTTTTTTTCTTTGAAAAGGTAGTCTCATGAAATGTTTTTGTGAGATTATACGGCGGGTCAGCAACGATCAGGTCAACGCTCTCTGGAGGCAAAAGAGGGCAGACCCGAAGCATGTCTCCGAGAATCGTTTTGTCAACTACATGACAAAGCGTGGACTGATTTTGCGTAACGGTGATACAACGGTCAAGATACATTTTTCCTTCGCTTAAAGGCGTGTCGATCGTTTTATTTCTACTGGCTTTAGCCATGGCAAACTCCTTGGGTGAAATTTTTGTAACGGTTGTGACGGATAGAGGTAAAATAGAAACGTTGTGGATCTCAGTTCATCGCACCGGCCTTTTCGAACATCTGCTCGACCTGCGCGGCCAGAAGTGCGTGGTCTGGTGCGGTGAGGCGCGGGTCTTCGGCCAGCAGGGTGGCAGCTTCGCTCTGCGCGGCGTGGAGGGTGCGGGTGTCGTTCATCAGATCGGCGATCTGGAGGGTGGGCAGGCCGTGCTGGCGGCTCCCGAAGAAGTCGCCGGGGCCGCGCGTTTCCAGATCGTACTGTGCCACGGCGAAGCCGTCTGCCGTGGAGCAGAGGAATTTGAGCCGCTTCTGGACCGGCTCGCTCGTGTTGTCGCTGACGAGGAAGCACCAGCTCTCCGCCGCACCGCGGCCCACCCGGCCGCGCAGCTGGTGCAAAGCGCTCAGGCCGTAGCGCTCGGCGTTCTCGATGACCATGACCGTTGCGTTCGGCACATCCACGCCGACTTCGATGACGGTGGTGGAGACCAGCGCGTCCAGCTGCCCGGCCTTGAAGTCCTCCATGACGGCGGCTTTTTCCTTTGGCTTGAGCTTGCCGTGCATCAGGCCGACCCGGCGGTCGGGCAGCAACGCCTTGGCGATGTCTTCATAGTAGGTCTTCACGGCGTTCAGCCCGCCGTCGGGGGTGTCCTCGATGGCGGGGCAGACGATATACACCTGCCGCCCGGCGTTGATCTCCCGGTCAAGGAAGCCGTAGAGGTCCCGCCGCTTCTTCCCGGTGATGCACCGGGTCTTGACCGGCTTGCGGCCCGGCGGCAGTTCGTCGAGGATCGAGATGTCGAGGTCGCCGTAGAGGAGCAGCCCCAGTGTGCGGGGGATGGGCGTGGCGCTCATGACCAGCAGGTGGGGGTTCTCGGCTTTTTCGGCCAGCAGGCCCCGCTGCCGCACCCCGAAGCGGTGCTGTTCGTCCACCACGGCCAGACCCAGCCGGGCAAAGGCGACCCCCTCGCTGAGGATGGCGTGGGTGCCCACCACGAGGTCGGCTTCGTCGTTCCGGATGGCGGCCAGCGTGGTGCGGCGGGCGGCGGCTTTCATGCCGCCGGTCAGCAGGGCGACCCGCATCCCGAACGGGGCCAGCATCCGGTTCAGGTTCTCGGCATGCTGGGAAGCCAAAATCTCGGTGGGGGCCAGCAGTGCTGCCTGATAGCCGCTGCGGATGCAGGCCCAGATGGCGGCTGCCGCCACCAGCGTTTTTCCGCTGCCCACATCGCCCTGCAGCAGGCGGTTCATGGACTGCCCGCCCGCCATGTCGGTCAGGATCTCCGTCACAGCCCGCCGCTGGGCCCCGGTGGGGGCGAAGAGCAGCGCGTCCCAGAACGGCTGCGGGTCGAGAAGCTGCATCGGTGCCCCGGTGGCGGCGCTGCCCCGGTTCTTCATCCGGCCGATGCCCAGCTGCAAAATGAGAAGTTCTTCGTAGATGAGCCGCCGCCGGGCCGCAAAGGCGGCTTCCTCGCTCTCCGGGCAGTGGATGGCCCGCACAGCCTCTGCCTTGGAGAGCAGGCGGTATTTCTGGCGCATCTCCGGCGGCAGCGGGTCGGGCAGAAGCTCGGCATGGGGGAGCAGCTGGCGGACACACCGGGCGATGACGCTGCTCGAAAGCCCATCGGTCTGTGGGTAGACGGCCTCGAAGGGGGCGGCGGTGATCTGCGCCTCGGTGCGCACCTGCGGGTTGACCATCTGGCGGCGGAGCATCCCGCCGGTCACGATGCCCTGAAAATAATATGCCTGCCCCAGTTCCAGCTTCTGGGCGGCGTAGGGGTTATTGAACCAGGTGATCTCCAGGCTGGAAACATCGTCCCCTGCCGTGATCCGCTCCATCCGCCGCCCGCCGGGCAGGATGCGCCCGCCGGGCTTGGCGAACACCTCGGCCTTCACGACGCACTCGGTGTCGCAAGGTGCCTCGGCAATGGAGTAGGGCTTTGAAAAATCCATATATCTGCGCGGATAGTGGCAGAGCAGGTCCGCCAGCGTCACGATGCCCAGCTTCTCGAACCGCTCGGCGGTCTTGGGGCCGACGCCTTTCAGATACCGCACCGGCGTATCGGGGGTCAGGGTGGTGTGGGTCTCGGTGGTTTGAGCGGGCATGGCATACGCTCCTTTCTGCACAGGATACCGCTATTGTAACACGGGGAAGGGGAGGATGCAACAAAACAAAAAGATTCCCGAACGCTTTCACGTTCGGGAATCTTTTGGAGGTGACGACCAGATTTGAACTGGTGGATGAGGGTTTTGCAGACCCTTGCCTTACCACTTGGCCACGTCACCATATTGGAGTGGTCAATTTTTCATTTTTAATTTTTAATTTTTAATTCTTTTCACCGAGTCCCGCTCGGCCCTGGCCGCAGCTTTGGCGGCTTTGCGCTCGGCCTTCTCCTGCATCTTCTCGGGACTGCGCCCGAAAAGCGAGAAATGCACGTAACGGCCGGGATACTGCTCGAGGTTGGCCAGCAGCGAGGCGAGATTAGCGCTGGCCTCGGTCAGCGAATCGTAGAGCGCAGGATCGTTCATCAGTTTGCCGACGGTCCCCTCGCCCGCCTCGACCTTTGCCAGCAGACCGTTCACCTCGTCCACAGCGTCCGTAAGCCTGCGGGCGAACCCGGCGTCGGCCAGCTCCCCGGTTATCCGGTTCAGGCTGCCGACGATGCTGTCCACACGCGGGGTATTCCTGCCCAGCATCGCGGAGAACTCCGTAAGGTCGTCGACGGCGGCTTTCAGGTTGCGCTTCTCGGCGTCGAGCAGGCCGGCCATGTCGCCCGTAATGGCGTTCAGGTGGCTCAACGTCCCGGAAATATTCTGCGCGTTGGCCTCCATCAGGCGATTGAGATTGGTCAGCGTGCGCGAGAGGTCGCCCGTCACCTGCGACACCTTCTGCTTGAAGAAATCCAGCTCCGACCCGGCCACGTCCATCAGGTCGCGTTCGCGCACCGAACGCAGCGTGTCGCCCTTCTGGAGATAGGTGCGCGCCGTGCCGTAGTTGATTTCGATGGCCTTTCCGCCCATCAGCCCGTTGCTGTAAATCTTGGCCTCGGAGTCGGTCGGAATGTGATACTGACGTTTGATGGTGAACTGCAACACGACGTTGTCGCTGCGCTGCGGATCGAACGAAATGCCCGTCACCGTACCGATCTTGACGCCTTTCATCATAATCGGCGACGCCGCCTGCACGCCGTTGATCTGGTCGTAGGCGGCGTAATAGACCGAATTGCGGCTGAAAATGTCGAATCCTTTCAAAAACCGGATTCCGGCCCACGCGGCAATGATCATCGTCACGCCGAAAATTCCGATTTTAACTTCCCTTTTCATATCTGTACTTTTATTTTACAATTTGCGTACCCCGGCACGCGACCACGAAGGCCCCGGGAAATACCTTGCGCACCTCGGCCAGCTTCCGCTGTGCGGCTTCACGGGTGCCGTACTCGCCCACACCGTATTTATAGGGGAACCGCCCCTCGGCCGCATACTCCTTCACCTTGCCGCGGTAGGCGCGGAACTGCGCCGAGGCGAGGGGTACGGGCGACGCCGAAGCCATCACCTGAATCGTATAGCGCAGGGGCTGTACGGCCGGTTTCTCCGGGGTTCTGACCGGAGCGGCCGTCGCGGTCTTTCCCTCCGCGGGCTGCGCCGCTGCGGTCTTTTCAGCGGACTTTGCCGCAGGCTTTTCAACGCTCTTTTCCGCGGCCTTTCCGGCTGACTTTTCCGCAGGCTGTTCCGCGGCCGGTTTCGCGGCAGCGGCCTGCTCCTCCTCGGCCATCCGGGTCCCGAGCACATAGGCCGAATAGTTGCGGATCGCCTGGTAGAGCGACCGGGCGATCTCGTTCTGCCCCCTGTCGGACTTCATGTAGGCCAGTTCCTGCTGGTTGGACATGAACCCGATCTCGGTCAGCACGCCCGGCATGTCCGTCGCATAGAGCACCCGCAGCAGCTGCGGCTTTATGCCGCGCGAATGGCGGCCCGCCTTGAGGTAGCTGTTCTGGATGCAGCGGGCGAAAGCCATGCTGTATTCGCCGTAGGTGAACTGGAGATTCTGAATGTAAGCCCGCACGATGGCCGCCGTCCGTTCGTCGGACATGTCGATCAGATCCTGATCGCAGAAAAAATGGGACCGCATTTTGCTGTGGGCGATACCTGTTACAGCTGGGCAGAGGATACACCGGTATATAATCCGGATGGAAAAGAGATCATCGCCAGGGATAATGAGATTTCCGAGATGCGAAAAGATGACGTAAGCCTTGCTTATTATGGCTGTCATACAGATATTACCATTCCCTATGATGAGCTTGGAAGTATCCGTGTGATCGATGATGAGGGAGAAATGCTTTCCATTATCGAAAACGGAAGGTTTGTTCTTCCGGGAACAGAGGAATTAAACCGTCCTTTTGAGAATCTTCCATTAAATAATAATATAAGTTAATTAGTAAATTTACAGTTTTTCCGATCGTATTGACAGAAAGTGAGAATATACGTAGAATAACCATAACAATAGTCAAAGGACACAGGCTAATATTCAGTTAGTGTACCATGAAAGGAGAACACAATGGCAAAAGTAGGAATTGTAATGGGTAGTGATTCGGATATGCCGGTTATGAGCAAAGCAGCAGATATCCTGGAGAAACTGGGGATTGATTATGAAATGAAGATCATTTCCGCACACAGAGAACCGGATGTATTTTTCGAGTATGCAAAGACAGCAGAAGAAAAAGGCTTCAAAGTTATCATCGCAGGCGCAGGAATGGCAGCTCATCTTCCGGGAATGCGCGCAGCGATCTTTCCAATGCCGGTGATCGGTATTCCGATGCATACAACCTCTCTGGGAGGACGAGATTCCCTTTACTCAATCGTACAGATGCCAAGCGGTATCCCGGTTGCCACAGTAGCGATCAATGGTGGCGCCAATGCGGGACTTCTTGCTGCCAAGATCCTTGCAACTTCCGATGCAGAGCTTCTTTCCAGACTGAAAGCCTACAGTCAGGATCTGAAGGAGCAGGTTGAGAAGAAAGACGCA
>OGYW01001878.1_pt1 | contig 17219 bp, 10 predicted proteins | sample 1576621 | NCBI WGS metagenome assembly OGYW01 (sample SAMEA3541528, study PRJEB24748) | human gut metagenome | biome: human gut; feature: human-associated habitat; material: faeces | place: China | collected 2012 | reverse complement strand
AAAAAATCAGGGTCTTGGACATCTCTTTCAAATTGTAGCGTTTCGCCCACCGTGCATAGCCTTCGCTTTTGCCCTCGGAGAGCTTTGCCTGAATGTCCACCAACAGGTGGAACGGTAGCTCTTTCGGTGGCTGCTTCTGATGTGGGCAGTGTTCGGCATCTCCTGCAATGACCGCCTTGATTTCATCTTCACTGTATCCTGCTCCCAGTGTCCGAAAACGGATAAAGCGCTTCTGCCGTGTTCCCTTGACCGAAGTGTACTTTCCCCGTTTGATTTCGTAGCCCCGCTGTTCCAGCTTTTGAAGAAAGCCCTCGAAACTTGCAGGTTTCTCGCTCAGCAAGATGTTGTCGATTACGGCACACAGCTTATCACGATTGCTTTCTCTGGGAGGATAAAGAGTGCGCTTCTGCCGTTCTCGGTACGGCTTGATTTCAATAACAGACAGCTGATGTTCCAGACAGATCAAATCGCTCAACCGCTGCACGGCCAGCCCGGACAATAAAAAGTCCCGGAACTTCCGGGTGCTGTCCAGCGCAGTGGAGTTGTAGATAATGTGATTATGAATGTGTTCCCGGTCTGTGTGGGTGGCAATAATAAACGCATACTTGCCCTTGGTAAACCGCATGGCAAGTTCATAGCCCACCTTGTTGGCTTCTTCGGCGGTGATCTCACCGGGCTTGAACGACTGCCGAATTTGATAGGCGATCACATCACTTTTCTGCCTACGTCCAGTGGCAAGTTCATACTGCCGCTTGGACAGCATAAATTCTTCGTCCACCGTCAGAGGGCTGCACTCGTAGCTGCTGACAAGTTCACCCTGTTTGGTTTTCTCCGGGTTTTGTGCATAGTCTGTGCGGCTTTTCAAACAGGTCGCCACGGATTTTCCCTTATTTTTGTGCAGCGCAATCAAACGTGTTGCGGCCATGCCCACCACCTCCCACAGTTTTATCCTTATATAATATGTAGCCCCACAGCTAAAGCCGTGGGGTGAAAATCAGAGGTCAGCCAGCCGGGAAAGAATCTCTCTGCCAATAACAATCAGCTCATCCAGCCGGGTGCGCAAGTCCTCCAGATCGGCGGCATAGACCTGACCGTTTTCGTTGGCAGCTTTTGTATACTGGTTGAGATTGTTGCTGCACATTTGCAGGAGATAGGCCATGCGCCGCAACTCTGGCAAATCCAAACGCAGGCAGTAACCGTCCAGAGCCATTTTTCGCAGATAAGAGCCAATGCTCAAAATACCGCTGGATTCCATCTTGCTCCAGATCCGTTCCAGTTCCTGCTTGCTGACACGGAAATGCAACTGCTGGTCGCGGAGGCCATTCATCGAGCATCACCATCCTTGTCCAGATAGCTTTTGAACGGCTTGATGGGCTCTACCTTATCAGACTTTTCTTCCAGAACCGCCAGCACCGAGGAACGGCGAGGTTCCTCATCCTGTTCCGGCTCGTGGCTTTTTTCGTCTACATCCAACTGAGCGTTCAGCTCCGCAAGGCGAGCAGACTTCTCTGCCAGTTCTTCCTCTTGCGGGAAGGGTTTTTCCACCTCGATCTGCGCCGCCGCCTGCTGCTGATGCAGGGTGGCCAGCTCGTTCTCGGCGGCGGTGATTCGCTCCGGGAAGTTGTTCAGGGAATTATCCAGACGGATGATATTGCCCAGCGGGTCTGTGCCCAAAGGCACCGTGTACTTCCGCTGCCCTTTCAAAAGAGCCTGATACTCCGTGCGGAAAGCATCAAATCGCAGGGACAACTCAAAGCCCCGGTAGCTGCCGATGACTTTTTCCTCGGCGTTGGGCAGCTCGGAACAGGCAAGCACCAGACGCTCACCGGCGGTCTTTTTCTCATCGTAGGTCACGCCCTTGATGGTCATGCCGCAGAAACCCTCTTGCACCTGCGGATGGGCGGCGGCAAGCTGTGCATCTGCTTTCAGCCCGGCAATGTGAGCGTTCGTTTCCTGAATGTCAGCCGGGAACTTGGTCAGCAATTTGTCCTGCAAGCGGAATTTCTGGCTCTGGTGGTCAGCTTTCAGCACCTTCAGCTTTGCCACCTGCACATCCAAGTCCATCTTCTCCTTGATGAGCGGATTTCCGGCGCACAGCACCTTGATCTCTGCATAGGAAAGCGCCTGCTCGTCCACATCCTCGCAGGAGCGCACCGGGGATTTGCTGGTCATAATCTGCGAGATAAATCGTTGTTTGTTCTCCAAAGTTTGCCAGAGGTAGGCGTCAAATGTCCCTTCCGTGACATAGTTGAACACCTTGACTTCCTTATTCATATTGCCCTGCCGAATGATGCGTCCGTTGCGCTGGGTCATGTCGCTGGGCTTCCAGCCAACATCCAGATGATGCACCGCCACAAGTCGGGATTGGACGTTGGTGCCCGCTCCCATTTTTGCTGTACTTCCGAGCAAAACCCGCACATCACCGGAGCGCACTTTGGAGAACAATGCCGCCTTTTTTGCTTCGGTATCGGCGTTGTGGATGAACTCGATCTCGTTCTCCGGCACACCGGCAGCGATTAGCTTTTTGCGAATATCGTCATAGACGTTAAAATTGCCGTCGTTTTTCGGGGTGGAGAGGTCGCAGAACAAGAGCTGGGTCAGCTTCTGGTCTTTGCCCTCCTCCCAGATCTTCAGCACGTTCTGCACACAGACGTTGAGTTTGCTGTTCGGGTCGTCCGGGAGCATGGGGTTCATCAGGCGAACGTCCAGACCGATTTTTCTGCCGTCGTTGGTGACACACAGCATATTGTCCTCGGAGGCATCCACAGTGCCGGAATGGATGCGGGCAGCACGTTTGCTCAGCTCCTGCACCATTTCCTTTTGAATTTCGGACGGCTTTGCCACCACTGTTTCAAACTTCGCTTCGGGAACCGGCAAATGAAGCTGGTCAGAGGTTTTAATGTCCGCAACCTCCTTGAACATGGACATCAATTCCGGGAGGTTGAAGAACTTGGCAAATCTCGTTCTCGCCCGATAGCCTGTACCTTCCGGGGCAAGTTCGATGGCGGTGGTGGTCTCGCCAAAGGTAGATGCCCAGCAGTCGAAGTGGGTCAGTTTTTTCTGCTGCAAGGTGCTGTACTGCAAATACCGCATGACCGTGTACAACTCGGTCATGGAATTGCTCACGGGCGTGCCCGTGGCGAACACCACGCCCCGCCCGCCGGTGATCTCATCCAGATAGCGACACTTGCCGAACATATCGCTGGATTTCTGCGCTTCGCTGGTGGATAATCCTGCGACATTCCGCATTTTTGTGGTCAAAAAGAGGTTCTTGTAAAAATGGCTCTCGTCCACAAAAAGCCTGTCAACGCCCAGTTGTTCAAAGGTAATCACATCGTCTTTACGCTCATCGGAGCGCAGTTTTTCCAGCTTGGTTTCCAGCGTTTTCCGGGTCTTTTCCATCTGCTTGATGGAGAAATTCTCACCTGCGTGGACTTTCAGCTCATTGATGGCGGCAAGCGTTTCATAAATTTGCTCCTGAATGATACGTTCCTGCCGCTCAAAGGACAGCGGGATGCGCTCAAACTGGCTATGCCCGATGACCATGCGATACGTCATCACGGTCTTCCGGTCAGCACCGTCGGTGTTCGGGAGGCGCCACGCCTCATTCAGGAACGCTTTCGGAGCGGTATCCGCGATCACCACGCGGTTTTCCCGGCCCGAGGAAAAGCTGAGCGGCGACTCACGCTTGACGCCGGATTCCGTGCCGGTCTTCTCGGCGTTGAAGAGCTGCGCCACAGCGTCCACCGCGGCCTTCTTATCAAAGTCACCCGAAATCACGATCGCGATCGGGGAAACCGTGCGGGACGCGGCGATCACTTCACGCACAGCAGGGAGCGTGTAGCGGTCGAGATTCGTGGGGGAGAGCGGCCGCACCCGTTCAAGATCTCCTGTGAACCAGGCGAGTGGCATCCAGCTCGCGGCGCCCGCGGTGGTTTCGTAGAGCAGATGGCGGTTCTGCGCGAGCGATTCCTTCACCCGCGTGAGATCCGCGGCGTCCACGGTCGGCTGCTGATACTGGGTCCAGAGTGCCTCAAGCAGCGTCTTCACGTCGCCCTTCTGGGCGGTGCCGCTGATCGAGAAGTGGTCTGGCGAATAGCTTTCCGCGACCGCGATCCCCTTCGTTCCGAGGGTATCCGCGGTCTGCGTCTGAGTGAGCTTCCCGACGCCATGCTGCTGAAGAACGGACTGCGCGAGTTTCGGTTTCCAGGCGTCGATATCCTCGTAGGTCTGGGTGCCGGAGCCGAAGATGAGGCTTGCCTGCACGGTGCCCTTTTCCATCGTGAGCGGCTGCAGGTAGAGGCGGATCCCGTTCGGAAGCGTCGCCTCCTCAATCTGAAGATTCAGGTCCTTTGCCGCGACCCGGGTCTGGAACGCCTTGCCGGAGAGAATCGGCTGCCACGCGGCGGCAGAAGTCCCCGTCGGCATGGCGGGAAGGGTGAGGTAGGGGAACTTCACGGTTGACTGCTCGGCGAGCGGCTTCGCGGGCTGAGAGGCAGCCTCCTGCCAGACTTTGACCACTTCAGCGGTTGTCGCTTTCGCGCCGCCAGAGAGCTGAATCGTGCGGTTTTCGGGCTTAAACGCGTCGCGGAAAGCGGCGTTGACGCGTTCGAGCGTCATGTCTTTCTTAATGGAATTGAAAAATTCAAGATCCTGCTCGGGGCTCGTCACCACCTGATCCGAATTGATGGTCCAGGCGATCGCTCCCGCGATATCGGAGCTCTGATAGCCGTTATAGTTCTGCACGGCGGCCCGGAGCTTCTCCTCGTAGCGCTTCAGCGCGAGATCAAGCTCTTCCTTCGTGAAGCCGTACCTGATCGCGGAGGCGGATTCTTCCTCAAGCCCCGTCAGAGCCTTTTTCCAGCCGTCGTTAGACGTCACAGCGACCATGACGGCTTCCGGGGTCAGGCTGCTCCGGATATCGGAACTGAATCCCGCGCCGCGCCAGATGCCGGGAGACTTCTCTTCACGCTGCTGCAGACGCCGCTCGAAGATCGAGGAGGCGATTCCGTCCGCCACATCCTGTTCGGAGGCCGCGCGGGACGGCGCCTCGTGGCGGCGCGGATGCATGACGTAGACCATGATCCGGGTGGTGGATTCCTTCCGGGTGCTCACCCAGGCGCGGACGCCGGCCGCGGTCGGATTCCCGAGCGACGGGATCACGGCGCCAGGGTCCGACGCGGTGGCTTTCTTCATGGAACCGAAAGCTGCCTCAATCTCAGCCTTCGTTTTCTCCGGATTCACGTCACCCACCGCGATCACGACCATGCGGTCCGAGCGGTACCAGGTGTCGTAGAACGGCCGGAGATTATCGGAATTCGCGGCCTTGATGGTTTCCGTTTTTCCGATCGTCGCGTCCGTGAATTTGCTACCCCGGTAGAACCAGTTCCGGAACGCGTCCTCGGCCTGCTGGGATTCAGAGTCCCGGGCCCGCTTTTCAGAGAGGATGATCCCCATCTCTTCCTTCACTTCGTTCGGAATGAAGAGCTGGCCGTCGGCGTAGTCGCGAAGGATCGAGAGCCCTTTCTGCAGCTGATCCGATGACCCGGAGGAGAGATCCAGTGTATAGATCGTTTCCACGGGGTCCGTTGACGCGTTTGTGTCCCCCCCGAAACTCATGCCGTTCTTCTGGAAGAAAGGAATTAGGGAGCCGGGCGCGAAGTGCTTCGTGCCGTTAAACGCCATGTGTTCAATATAGTGTGCGTAGCCCAGCTGCTCCGGGGTCTCAAAGTACGATCCCGCCTGAACGTCGAGGTAGAGCGACACACGGCCTTTCGGCGTCTGATGCGGCAGGATCACATAGCGGACGCCGTTCGGGAGAACGCCGTACGTCATCGCGGGATCCGGCTTCAGGTCGGAGTGATCCCAGGGGAAAGCTGCCTTGTACCAGGAGAATTCAGCTGCCGCGCTGTGTGACGCGGGAGCGGAAACCGCAGCGCTGGCTGCGGGGAGTGCGGCATATGCGGCGGCGCCCGAAAGGGCGAGCGACGCGGAAGCCACGGCGAGGAAGATCAGACGGTATTTCATCCGTAATTCCCTTATTGGAAGAGTTCCCGAAGGAGCCGTCTGCGCGGCTCCGCTTCAGAGGAAACGCAATTTTTCACTTGAGTGTAGGACAAAAACTGCCGGGAAACCGTTTTACGGAGCGTGACAATCGTGAACAAAAATGACCGGCCTGTGACCGTGCCTCAGGTCCCGCCGTTCGGGCATCCGCGGAAAATGCTCTTCAGAGACACCCAGAAACAGGGGATTCCTTGTTTTTCAACTGTTTTTGTCTTGATATGAGTCAAATCTGAGGTGACGCGAATAAGGATTTATGCTTAATCAGTCTATTTAATTAATAATAATCAAAACCTTATTTTATATGTCCGGTTAAGGGCCTTGCTCCGGACTACGGTAAACGCCGTAGGAAAAAGGGAATAATCCGCTTCATAACTTATTGAATATAAAAGGCGTACCGGATAGTACCTAGACGCTAAGGAAACAGAAACATTATTTTGCAGATTTCTTTCAAAGTGTAATATTGACGGAGAATCTGATAACTAAGCCCTATCCGTTTGTATGTTGGTTCTTTTCCCTTCGGAGGTAAGTTTTCCGGCGGAGAACGGAGCAGGGCGCAAACTAACGGCGGCGGGAAATCCGCCGGTATGTGGGAGGATGTATGGCAGAAAAGAAAAAGAGCTTGCTGCTAAGTCTGCCGGTCCAGATGTGTATCGGCCTCGTGGTCGGTGTCATCGTGGGCGCGTTTGTTTCGGCTGACGTAGGCACCACTTGGTTCAAGCCGCTTGGCGACCTGTTTATTCGACTGATCCGAATGGTGGTTGTTCCGCTCGTCTTCGCGACCCTCGTCGCTGGCGCTGCCGGCATCACCGATATTTCCAAGCTCGGCCGCGTAGCTGTGAAGATTCTTCTCTGCTACTCGATCACGACCGCTATCGCTGTGGCCTTCGGTCTCGGTATTGCTGAGATCATCAACCCGGGCCTCGGCCTTGACCTTTCCACCTCCGGTGCTGTCGCGAAGGTTGTGAAGGCCCCGAGCATTGTTGAGACGTTCCTCAACTTCGTCCCGATCAACCCGGTTGAAGCCATGGCGAAGGGCAGCATGCTCCAGATCATTGTGTTCGCCATCTTCTTTGGCTGCTGCCTTGCCGGCCTCGGTGAACGCGGCAAGCCCCTGCTCAAGATCTTTGAGCTCACGGGCGACGTGATGATCCGCCTCACGAACGTTGTCATGTACTACGCTCCGATCGGCGTCTTCGGCCTCATTTCTTACACCGTTTCGAAGCACGGCCTCGCGGTTCTTCTGCCGCTCGGCAAGCTGATCCTCGCCTCCTTCATCGCGACGGCTCTCTTCTGCATCATCGTTTACGGCTTCCTCGTGAAGTTCGTGATCCGTATGCCGATCAAGACCTTCCTGAAGGGCATCTTTGAGCCGTGGCTCGTCGCTTTCACGACCTGCTCGTCCGCCGCTGCTCTTGCTCTGAACCTCCGCGCTTCCCGTCAGCTCGGCGCTTCGAAGGCTATCGCGACGTTCTCCATTCCGCTCGGCAACACGATCAACATGAACGGTACGGCCATTTACATGGGCGTCTGCGCTGTGTTCGCTGCTGAAATCTTCGGCATGAACCTGTCCCCGACCGACATGGTCACGATCGTTCTGATGGGCGTGATGGCTGCTATCGGCACGGCTGGCGTCCCGGGTGCCGGCCTCATTATGACGACCCTTGTCTTCACGCAGGTCGGTATTCCGCTTGAGGCTGTGGCTCTGATCGCCGGTATTGACCGTATTCTCGATATGATCCGTACGTCCATTAACGTCGTGGGTGACGCGGCTTCGGCTCTGGTTGTCTCCCGCCTCGAAGGTGAACTCGGTACCGATCCTCTGAGCGAAGACGAAATGCTGTAACGCTCCTCAGACTCTCCCGGGATGCGCTCTCGGGAGATCGGGATCCCGACCTCCGGAAAGAAGATTCCTTCTTCCGGAGGTTTTCTTTTGGCTGTGGGAAAGATATAGAGGAAAGGAGAAAGAGCGCGGCAGCCGGGGTACCGGCTTTCGCGTTCCGGGAACAGACGGAATTGGGAATGAAGGAGGCGGTGAGGGGGGCTTCATTCCGCTGCGGGAAAAAACAGTTCTCACTTGCCCGAGCTTAATCCGCCTCGCGGATTCTTCCTCCCGCGGTCAGGAAAAGCCCCCGCGTTCCGTTGAGGAAGCGGGGGCTTGAATGATGCGCTTTGAACTTCAGCAACGGTTTACTTCGCCTGCTGACGCACCTGGGTCGAAGGCACGTTCTTCGGGGCCTCGATCGTCGGCTTCTCAATCTTCGGCATCTTCACCTGCGTTTCGGGGTGCTCCTTATTCAGAGCGATCACGCGGCGGACGTCCTTCTCGTTATCCTTCATGCCGAGGTAGCCGTAGCTGTCCGCCATGATCTGAAGGGCTTCATCACGGTACGGCGTACGGGAGTAATCCGTAATCACACGCTGGGCGCGGGCAACCGCGGCCACATAAGCGTGGCGGATAAAGTAGAATCTCGCCACCTTCACTTCGTGATTCGCCTGCGCCAGAATGAGTTCATTCAGACGGCGGCGGGCCTCAGGAGCGTAACGGGAATCCGGGTACTTCTGCACGAGTTCGCGGAACGTATCCCAGGCGTCACGCGCGGCCTGCGCGTCGCGGTCCGAGATGTCCTGACGCGTGAGGCGGGCAAAGAACCCATCATCCTCATTCAGCGTGGCAAGCGCCTTCATATAGAGCACATAGTCGCTCGCGGGGTGATTCGGATACGAACGCAGGAACCGGTCGCATGCCTGAATGGCCTGGGCGGGATCACCGTCCTTCCAGTAGGCGTACGCCATTTCGATCTGAGCCTGCTGGGCATAGCGTCCGAACGGATACCGGGATTCAAGCTTGGTATAGTACTCTTCGGCCTGCGACCAGTTGCTGTTATCCAGCGAGTCACGGGCCTCGGTGTAAAGCTTGTCAGCGGACCAGTTGATCGTTTTATCATCGTTCACAGTCGAGAGCCAGGAGCAGGAGGCGGTGAGCGTGATGACGGCAGCCATCGAAATGCCGAGGGCGGTGCGGCGCAATGCTTTCTTCATTTACTAGGAAACCAGAAATTGAAAAGTGTGGTCAATTATAGCCTTGAGACCAAGGGCGAAACGGAACAGGAAGAAAACTTTACCGAGTACCTTGTCTCAGCGGAAAACTCCGGGGAGCGGCTCGATAAGGCACTCGCCGCCCTGATGCCCAAAGTTTCGCGCTCCCGTCTTCAGACGTGGATCAAGCAGGGCGCGGTCACGGTAAATGGAAAGCCGGTCGATAAGGTGCGGGATCCGGTCTATGAGGGAGATGTGGTCGCGGTCACTGCGCAGCCGTCTCCCGAGGAGCTCGCCTTCACGCCCGCGGATGTCCCGTTTGACGTGGCGTATGAGGATGACGCGATCATCGTTGTGAATAAGCCTTCCGGCCTTGTTGTACATCCGGCGGCGGGTCACTGGGACGATACGCTGCTGAATGGTCTTCTTTTCCGTTACCCGGAGCTTCGGGTGCTGCCCCGCGCCGGCATTGTTCATCGTCTGGACCGCGACACGACCGGTCTCATGGTGGTCGCGAAGACGCTTGAAGCGGAAACCTCCCTTGTCCGTCAGCTTCAGGAACGCACGGTGAAGCGTGAGTACTGGGCGCTGCTTCGGGGCGAAGCCCCGGAGCGGACGCTGGTCGACCGTCCGATCGGCCGTGACCCCCGGCACCCGATGCGGTTTGCCGTCGACGTTCCGGGCTCGATGCGCTCCGCCCGCACCCATATCGCCCGTGTGGCGCTCGGGAACGCAGGGAAGCGCGTGATCAGCTGGGTCGCCTGCCGTCTCGAAACCGGCCGCACGCATCAGATCCGCGTCCACTGCGAGAGTCTCGGGCTCCCGCTTCTCGGAGACCCCGTGTACCGCGGCGGCCTTCAGCCGATTGATGACGGCACGGTTTTCTCGATCAAGCGTCAGTGCCTTCACGCGAGCCGCCTCGGGCTCACGCACCCGGTGACGGGAAAGCGGATGGAGTGGTTCGCTGCGCCTCCCGCGGATCTCGCGGAAGTGATGCAGGCGCTTGACTTCGGTCCGCTTGATCAGCCGGTCACGGTGTTTGATGAAGAGGCGCCGCTTGGCGCAGCGCCTGACTGGGAATAAAACCCGATTTCTCCCGGCCTGGGGTCTCAGAGCCTCGGCCGGGCGCGGCGCGCTGACTACAATAGCCCCCAATCCTTAACTCTTTTCTGCAGCGACTAATCTCATGGCTTCCAATCTTGAAAAACCGGAGCTTGCTGTTCTGACTCCTCAGTGGCAGGCACCGGCTTCTGTTCACGCCTGTTTCACGCTTCGCGAGGGCGGGGTGTCTTCAGGACCCTTCGGGAATGAGGACGGTATCTGCGGCATGAATGTCGGTCTCTACTGCGGAGACGCGAAGGTCTGCGTCCGGACGAACCGCGGTTTTCTCTCAGCCTATGCGGGGTCTGACCCGAAGTGGCTGCATCAGGTGCATGGAACGGCAATCGTGCACGCGGATGAAGCAGCGCCTGAAGCGGAGGCGGATGGCAGCTGGACGATGACCCCGGGTGTGGTTCTCGCGATTCAGACCGCGGACTGCCTCCCCGTGATTCTCACGGATCCGGAAGGAAGAATCGCGGTCGCGCTCCACGCCGGATGGCGGGGACTCGCGGCCGGGATCCTGCAGGACGGTGTGAAGCTGGTGAGGGAAAAACTGTCGGATCCGGATACCCGGATCCTCGCCTGGCTTGCGCCCCGGATTGGCGCGGATGACTTTGAGGTGGGGACTGATGTCCTCGACGCGATGAAAGCGCGGCTCCCTGACGCCGCGTCCCGCTTTAAACCGAAAGCGGAAGCCGGGAAGTGGCTCTGCGACCTCGCGGGGCTCGCGTCAGACGCTCTTGTGTCGGAAGGCGTGAAGCGTGAGGATATCGCGGACTGCGGGTTCTCGACCTACGCGGATCCGGTTCACTTCTTCAGTTACCGCCGCGATCACGGTGAGACGGGGCGCCACGCGGCGCTTGTCCGGATTGAACCGAAAGCGCTCTGATCCCTTATAATCGCCTCCCCACTACTTAAAGACTGAAATCAAAAGGAAATCTTCTTCCATGCTGAACGAAACGCCCCGTCGGATTCCGACGATCGGTTTTGTGTCCCTCGGCTGCGCCAAGGCGCTCGTCGACTCTGAGCGCGTCATTACGGAGCTCCGGAGCGAAGGCTATTCGATCGTCGATAACTACCGGGATTCGGATCTCGTGATCGTGAATACCTGCGGGTTCATCAACGAGGCGATTGAGGAGAGTCTCGGCGCGATCGCCGAAGCGACCCGTGAAAACGGCCGCGTGATCGTGATGGGGTGCCTCGGCGGGAAAAAGGACGCGGACGGCACGAATTTCGTGATGAAGCGGAACCCGGCAGTGCTCGGCGTTCTGGGACCGGAGGAAGAGAAGGACGTGGTGAAGCTCGTGCATCAGCACCTCCCGGCTCCTCACGCCCCGTACCTCGATCTCGTTCCGGGCGGCGGTGTCCGTCTGACCCCGCAGCACTACGCCTACCTCAAGATTTCAGAGGGCTGCAACAATCACTGCACGTTCTGCATCATTCCGCAGCTCCGCGGCAAGCTTCACTCCCGCTCGATGGACTCCATCATGCGCGAAGCCTGGAGCCTGAAGGAAGACGGCGTGAAGGAAATCATGGTGATCGCGGAGGACACGTCGGCCTACGGTTCCGACCTCGGCTATAAGCTCGCGTTCGCGGGCGGCCGCCCCGTGCATACGCGTCTTGAGGACCTCTGCGTTGAGCTTGGCCGTCTCGGTCTCTGGATCCGCCTCCACTACGTGTACCCGTACCCGATGGTGGACCGCATTATTCCGCTGATGGCTGAGGGGAAGATCCTCCCGTACCTCGATATTCCGCTCCAGCACGCGGATCCTGACGTGCTCCGCCGCATGGCGCGCCCGGCGCACGCCGAGAAGACGCTTGAGCGGATCCGCAAGTGGCGCGAGATCTGCCCGGATCTCACGATCCGTTCGTCCTTCGTGGTCGGTTTCCCGGGGGAGACCGAGGAGGAGTTCCAGCACCTCCTCGACTTTATCCGCGAGGCGGAGCTTGACCGTGTCGGCTGCTTCACGTATTCGCCGGTTGACGGCGCGAAGGCAAACGACTTCCCGGACGCTGTGCCGGATGACGTGAAGGAAGACCGTCGCCGCCGCTTCATGGAAGTGCAGGCCGAGGTGTCCGCGGCGAAGCTGAAGCGCCGCATCGGGAACGTTGAGACGGTTCTGATTGACGAACCTGAGGATGAGGACGGCGTCGCGGTCGGCCGCACGGCTCACGAAGCTCCCGAGGTGGATGGTGTTGTTTACGTCACGGTGACCCGCCCGGTGAAGCCTGGCGAATTCGTGCGGGCGAAGATTGTCCGTACCGAGGAGCATGACCTTGTGGCGCTCCAGGTGGAAGAATAACCGGCCGGATTTTCTCACCGCCGGATAGAAAAACCGCTTCAGATTGACTCACTGAAGCGGTTTTGTTTTATGAGGAGCGGCGCTCGAAAAGTGCGGACATCCCGGGCTGAAGCCCCGGGATCGGTTTCAGGGGCCGCGCCCGGATTTCCTCAATCGGTTCCGCGTCACCGCCCTTCGCGTTTCGCCGCTCGCGGATCGTCTCAATCCGGAATTCGTGCGCGGGGCCTCCGATCGCCGGAATCCGGATATGAATCACGTCCCCCTCTTTAAGGCCGGCCGCTTCGCTCGCGGGAGCCGAAAACGCGGCCCAGGGGGAGGAGAGATCCGCGATCGTAGCGATCGGGAAGCCGCTCGGCGCGGCGTCGCCTGTTCCAAGGAAAATGTGGGAGATTTCCCCATTCATCGGGCTCCGGATCACGGCGTCGTTTTTTGAAGCCGTGCCCTTTCCCTTATTGCCCGCTGCGGGTGACGCTGCGGCAGGGGTTGCTCCCTGATTCCCGAGGATGAATGCTTCTTTCGCGGCGCGCTCCGCTTCGCGCGCGGAGTCGAGAGCCGCGCGTTCCTCTTCCAGCCGCTGCTCGGGGACGAGCCCCTGGCGGTAAAGACCGGACACCCGGGCAAAATTCTTTTCCTCAGCGCGTTCCGCGGCGATCGCGGCTTCGTACGCCGTGCGGGCGTCTGACATATCGCTTGTGCCGAGGATCGTTTCGTCTTTGAGGCTTCCCCTTTCATGCCGCATCGGAGAGGCCGTTTCGGCGCGGGCCCGGACTTCGGCGTCCGGGATCGTTACGATAGCGATCCGGTCTCCAAGCCCCACACGGTCACCTTCCTTCACGAGGATCTGACGGATGCGGCCGGGAATTTTGCTTCCGACGTCGATCGACGCCGCGGTGATTTTGCCTTCAAGCGGCGGGAGCCTCGGGTGCGTCCAGAGCCACGCCCCCCAGCCCGCGAATCCGATCACGAGGATCGCGAGGAGCACGGAGAGGACGATGACAAGCGTGTTGCTGCCCTGATCTTCTTTTTTTTCTTCAGCCATAAGCGACAGATCGCGGATCGGAATTCCGGTTCCGCGGGAAAGGATGGACAGTCTGTCAGAAGGAAACCTCTGAACCCAGCGCTTCAGAAACCACTGACGGCTGTCTTTCCCTATTGTAGGGATGAAACATCACTCTTTGCATCGGCGGAACGGCGGAAGTGTGATGCAGAGCCGGAAGATCGGTAAATGATTGTGGCCGGGCGGCACGGGGGGAGCGCGGTGCCGCCGGATCGGGATGACGCTCAGTCTTCGTGCGTATGGGGATGTGTGTGCGGGAGCGCGTGGGCGTGTTCGTCCGTGTGATCATGGCTGTGCCCGTGGTCATGCTCATGTTCATGCGGATGGTCATGATCCCCTTCATCCGGCACTACCGGAATCAGATTGATCTTGCCGTAGTGGACACCGGGCGCTGAGACAATCGAGAGCGCGAGACTCTGAATCTCGGACACCGGTCCCCGGAGAATGATGGTTTCGGAGCACACCTCGTGCGACACGTGGACATGCATCGCGGTGACAACAAGTCCGATATTCGCGTGCTGGATTTCATTCATCCGCTCGGTGAGCTGCCGCTTATGGTGGTTGAAGCTGTAGCTCACCACGGCGAGCGCCTCGGCATCCCCCCGCGTCAGATCCTCTTTCGCGATGATGTCGCGGAGAATATCCCGGAAGACTTCAGAGCGGTTGCTGTAATTCCGTTCCTTCATCAGGCGGTCGAGCTGGACCGCAAGATCGTCATCAAGCGAAATCGTGAAGCGCTTCATAGGTGTTCTGCCTCTTCTTCTGTCAGGGACGCGTTCGGGCTGCGTTTGGATAGGATTTTAGACCCCGGCGCGCTCGGCCCAATACGGACCGTCCGCAAACCAGTTAAGTGCCGAGTCAAGTCCGAGGCTGTTGATCTGATGCGGAATGAGGGCGCGGACCCGGGGCTTCGCGTGGTACGCAATGCCGAGTCCCGCGTATTCCAGCATCTTCACGTCGTTCCAGCCGTCGCCCATCGTGATCACGTCACAGGCCGGGATGCCGCGCTCCGCCGCGAGCTGCTCCACAATGTGACGCTTGCCGTCCGAATCCACAATCTTCCCGCCGTTTTCTACAGGGCCCGTCACGGTGCCGTCCAGCACTCCGTCCCGGATCCCGAGCTTATTGCAGTGGAAGCCGTTCGCGCCGAGCTTCACTGCGGCCGCGGCCGCGACTTCATCAAAACCACCCGTCACGATGTGGCACTCGAGCCCCGCCGCGCGGCAGCTCTTTACCCAGCGTTCCGCGCCGAGGCTGTAGGGCATCGTTTCCGCGAAATCTGTGAACGCCTTCACGGGGCACCCCTTCACCGCTGCGATCCGGAGTCTGAGGCTCTCGGCGTAATCCTTGATATCGCCCCGCATGGCGGCTTCGGTCACCTGTGCGACTGTGTCACCGTAACCCGCGTTTTTCGCCACCGTGTCGAGCGTTTCAATCGCGACCAGCGTGCTGTCGAGGTCACTCGCGAGGAGGCGGAATTCCGTGAGTTTCAGGCCGTGCCGCACCATCGCGGCGTCGAGCCCCGCTTCCTGCAGCCTTCCGATCACGGGTTCAGCGGTGAGCGGGTTCACGGACTCCAGCCTCACGGCCCCCGGTGCGATTTCAGCGATGAAGCCGGCGAGACCCGCCGCATCAGCCGGAAGATTGCTGCGGGAAAGATCCTTTCCCTGAATCACGAGATCGTAAGAAAGCGGCGTCATCGTCACGCTAGACTCCTTCGCACGGGGGTGCCTTAAGGTTTTTGGGATTAGGTAAATTTACTCAAGTTTACCCAGAATTCCCTTGACCGCCGCAATCCGTGACTCAACATTCCCTGTTGACTGCGCGATCTGGACCCGGTTCGGGCCCGTCATCCGCATATCGCGCCGGCTCTGCATGAGGTCGATGAATTTAAGCGGCTCAAATTTCGGCTTATCGGCGACTGTGAGATAGATCACCTTTTCAGACGCGTCCACTTTGCGGATTCCGAGCTTCTCGCAGAGGAGCCGGATCCGGTGCTCATCGATCAGGGTCTTTGCCTGAGGCGGAATCTCGCCATAGCGGTCAGCGAGGTTCTCGACCACGGCGTCGATCGCGTCCGGGGTTTCGGCCGCGGCGAGTTCCTTATAGAACCCGAGCCTCTGGTTCACGTCCGGCACGTAGTCGGACGGAAGGAGCGCCGGCGCGTGGAGATTGATTTCCGCGACGGATGCGAACGGATGCTCGACATCCGGGGTTTCACCGCGCTTCAGCGCCCGGCCCGCTTCCTTCAGCATTTGGTTATAGAGGTCGAAGCCCACGTTCGCGATCTCGCCCGACTGCCGTTCGCCGAGCACTTCACCCGCGCCGCGGATCTCCAGGTCATGCATCGCGAGGTAGAAGCCGCTTCCGAGATCCTCGAGATTCTGGAGCGCTTCAAGCCGCTTCTCGGCGTTCTTCGTGATGGAGGCCTCGGGCGGCGTGAGGAGGTAGGCGTAGGCCTGGTGGTGGCTGCGGCCAACGCGGCCCCGCAGCTGATGAAGCTGCGCGAGACCGAACTTATCCGCCCGGTGAATGATGATCGTGTTCGCGGTCGGAATATCGATCCCGGTCTCAATAATCGTCGTACAGAGAAGGACGTTGTAGTGCTGCTGATAGAACTCGCGCATCACGCGCTCCAGCGCGTGTTCCGGCATCTGACCGTGGGCGACCGCGATGCGGGCCTCGGGGACAAGCTCAAGCAGCCGCTCGTAGCGCGTCTGGATCGTGTCGACATCGTTATGGAGGAAGTAGACCTGGCCCCCGCGCTTCAGCTCTCGGAGAATGGCTTCCCGGATCAGCGCGTTGCTTTCCGGCCGCACAAAGGTCTTCACGGCCAGCCGCCGCTCGGGCGCCGTCGCGATCACGGAGAAGTCCCGCACGCCTTCAAGCGACATCGACATCGTGCGGGGAATCGGGGTCGCGGTGAGCGTGAGAACGTCGACCTCGGCACGAAGCGACTTCAGTTTCTCTTTCTGCCGCACGCCGAACCGGTGCTCCTCATCAATGATGACGAGCCCGAGGTTCTTGAATTTCACGGTGTCTGAGAGGAGCTTATGCGTGCCGATCACGATATCGACCGAACCCGCTTCGAGTCCGGCGAGAGCCGCCGCGGTTTCCTTCCCGCTTCGGAAGCGGGAGAGCTCCGCGATACGGACAGGCCACGCTGCGAACCGGTCACGGAACGTCTGCGCATGCTGCTCCGCGAGCAGCGTCGTGGGGCAGAGCACCGCGACCTGGCGTCCCCCCATCACCGCGATGAAGGCGGCCCGGAGCGCGACTTCGGTTTTCCCGAACCCGACGTCGCCGCAGACGAGGCGATCCATCGGTTTCCCTTTCTGCATGTCGTCGAGCACCGCGTCAATCGCCGCCTGCTGATCGGGGGTTTCTTCAAAGGGGAAGCCTTCCGCGAACGCTTCGTAGTCGGTCGGTGACACCTTGAAGACCATTCCGGGGCGGTTTTCCCGGAGCGCGTAGAGGTGAAGAAGCTCCGCCGCGGTGTCCCGCACCTGCTGGGAGGCTTTCCGTTTCGCCTTTTCCCACTCGCCCTTCCCGAGGTGGTGAAGCGGCGCGTGGTCACGGTCAGACCCGGAGTAGCGGGAAATCAGCACGTCTTTCACTATCTGGTAGCCGTAGCTGTCGCCGCCGCGCAACGACGCCAG
>OGYW01001873.1_pt1 | contig 17261 bp, 21 predicted proteins | sample 1576621 | NCBI WGS metagenome assembly OGYW01 (sample SAMEA3541528, study PRJEB24748) | human gut metagenome | biome: human gut; feature: human-associated habitat; material: faeces | place: China | collected 2012 | reverse complement strand
CCAGCTTGTTCACATAGAAATCCTTTGCGGCTTCGTAGTCAGATACGATGATTGCGATGTGGTGTATTTTTGATAAGTTCATTTTTTCACGCTCCATTTCTTTAAATTTTGTCCTTCTTTTATTTTCGTTATAAACTATACGACAACCTTCAAAATATACCGTGTGAACTCCTGTAGTTCAGTTTGTCCACACGGCATTTATTTTTGTTATTAGTTTTCTTGTTTATTTCAGCTTTTCCAGAATCTCGTCCGCACTCATCCCGCTTGCCAGCAGCCTCTTCAGCACTGCTTCGACTTCAGCCTTCTTAGCTTCTTCAGCAGCCTTAGCATCTGCCTTTGCCTTCTTCGCTTCCAGGGATGCCACTTCTTTTTCGGCCTTCTTCAGAGCAGTCTTTTTCTCTTTCAGATCAGCCTTCAAAGTGTCAATGTTGGCAGTGATGGATGCAATCTCAGCAGTCAGGAAAATGATAGATTCCTGCTTCTCCGCGATCTGAGATGCGTAGTCGTTGGTGGTATTGATTTTGAGACGGTTTTGCTGCCTTTCGTTCTGGGCATTGTGATAGCCTCTTTCCTTTTATTGTGGTTTAAGTATAGCGCTGTGTTGGAGTGCTAGCAATATAATCAACCTTACTCGACTGCTTGAAACATCATAGAACCTCTTGTCAATCGGCTTGTATAATAATTACCAGTTATCTTCTTTGAATCATCTACACAAAGCATCGCTGTTCCATAATGAATTGCACTACGATTTTGGAGTTCAGCCCTTGGCGTATTTAGATACGTGTATATAAGTTCCTGTTCACTGTTAACTTTTTCGATGCTCGCAGTTATTGAATTACTGGTGCTTTCATTCGTGCCAAGTTTAACAGATACATTTAAAAACGTTTGATCAATCCAAATTTCTGAATTCCTTGTTTGTTCAACACCATCCCAAACAAAAGTAATTGTTCCCTTATAATGTTTTGCTAAAACTGGTAATTCTCCGGTTAATAGATAAAACGGTTTTTTCTTCCAAAGCCATTTATTAAATACTGCCATAAAAATCGCGGTTGCACCTATAGCTTCTCCGGCATATCCATAAATAGAATAACTACAATTAAGATACTCTCGTTGATTTATTGCAAAAGCAATTCCACTAGAATCTATTAAGCAGCGAATAACAAATAAGACAATCGTTATCCACACGCTTATACTCATAAATTTCTTTGCCGAATCACTCATGCTCTATTCCCCATATCCAAGATAATTCCAAGCGATAACCAACCATTGTTTTGCATCTTCATCGGTCCATTTTCTATTTCGGAATAGATAGAGCATGTCACTTACTTCACACCATTCCGTGTGATGACCATCTTTAATTTCATTATACAAGTATATTATTGCCTGCTTTACCGTTTCAGTCCATGTGCTATATCCAGTTATCACATTGTTAGGCACATGATACACAAGGCACTCCACTAAAAACGATGTTATCTTATCACCATCTGTTTTTTTGTCCTCAACCATCTCATTTTTGATATGCTTCATTATACGAACAAGTTTCTTATACTGATAACTCGTATTATTATTCTTGGCTATGCCATTTGCCTTATGTCTTTTAGGGTAGTTTTTTACTATCTCTCCTGTCTTAGCTTGAAGCCAAACACCCTCTATGTACTTGTTGGGATCCAGGCTATTCTCATAATAATAGTTTCTTAATTGAAAAGAAGGAACCACATCTGCTTTTACATGATAGGTATTTTCATCTATTTTAAGAGACTTGTTTCCGTCATAAACATACTCTGTTCTAAATTTATCTTGGAGAGCTTTTTTCACCAAGTTACGATACTCTTGAAAAGTAAAATCCGATGCTTTAAACCCGTAATCTTCTCTCCCTTTTCCTTGAGCATAGTCTGTGTGAAATGTATCTCTAAGCATAACACAAACATCCACATCGCTTTCCGAACGAACGTTAGTGTTATTTGCATAGGATCCCTGTATAAAGATATCAATATCCATCGTTTTTAATTCATCGCAAGAATTGATGGCATTTCTAATCATTTTAATGGTATTCTCTGCTCTCTGTTCCTCTGTTTGAGATAGCGGAGCTGTCCAATTTTGAAGTGTTTGCTCTGAGTATTTCATAGAATTTCTCCTACACACCATATTCAACCAAGAATATTTTTTGTAATTTCAATGTTATTGATTTTCACATCTCAGCCAATCCTTAGATTGTTGCCTGCTGCTCACCGCGTAGAGGTGTGTGATTATTAGAGCAGCGAGAGCCACGGTTTTCCATGGCCACAGAGTTAGGGCACCACCTGAGACACAGTCAGTCTCATTTGCCCCATTATATCACAATTTCATCCAGTTTTATAGACGCTTTTTTGCCTTCATCACCGCACAGTACATCAATCCGCCTAGCACTCCGCCGACTGTGTTATAGAAGATGTCTGATAGCTGGAATGTACCCAAGCGAAGCAATAATTGTAGCATCTCAATACTTACAGAAAAGATAATTGCTATTTTACCGCTTTGCCACAGTTTCTTCTTCCAGCCTTTCTCCAACTTTTCTTCGAATGTCCACATCGCTACCGCTGAAAACGGTACCATCATGATTACGTTCTCGATGCACTCGGTGGTCAGTTGCTGTTCACCATTCACGGTCTCCCAGATCCCCCAACCGCCCATGACTTTGGATAATGGATTCATCCACAAATCGCGATTTAACAGAGTTCGGAATAGAATAAGTGAAGTCACGAACGCCAATAGAAACAGCTTCCGAAAGAATACACTCTCTTTGAATTTCTGATACCATGTCACTATGGCACTCTTCCATCCTTTACCTGCTACAGAAGGTTCATACGCATACAGGTAGAAAAACATGGCAAGGAAGGAAAGCAGGAGTGAAAATCCAAATGGCTCATAGAGAGCAGTCAGGATGTTTGTGATGATCTTTCCGAGTAAATCAATCGTTTCTTTCATCGCTGTTTACAGATCACTGAACAGGTCAGCCTTGTACACGCCGTTCTCCAGCATCTCCTTGAAACTGCCCTTTACTGCTGCGACATCTTCATGGTAGGTCATACCATACCATGTATCATTGGTTTTCAGAACCTTCACTGACATCTTTCCCTGCTCCAGCAGTTCGCCGATGAAGATAGGGATCAGATACTCTGCTTTCAGCGGATTGCCCGGAACTTCTTTCTCAAAGAACTCTTGAAGCCTTCCTCCAGAACATCCAGAAAATCAGGAGTCAAGCCCCACATATTCATGGATACCAGAGAATTTACATCCACAGCCACGCCGTCTGCTTCTGCTCCAGTTGCGGTCTTTACAATGTTCTTTGTCTCCACAACCTCAGTCAGATTATTCTGCTCATCCATCTTGCAGATACCACGGGTTACGCCACCGTTATCAGACAGCGTGTTCTTCAGAACGAAACCAGCCATGCAGGACTTGCCGCCATTCACCAGATGCTCATGAACAGCCTTAAAGCCTTCCTTGCCATAGTAATCATCTGCATTGATCACAATAAACGGAGTTTTAATCACGTCCTTCGCTGCAAGCACAGCCTGACCGGTTCCCCACGGCTTTGTCCGGCCTGCCGGAAGTTCTCCCGGAATATCGTTGATATCCTGAAAAGCGTAATCTACAGTTACATTGTAAGAGGAGCAAATAGCGGCAATTCGATCACCAATGACCTCCTTGAACTCCTTCTCGATATCTTTACGGATAATAAATACCACATGATTGAAACCAGCTTCAATCGCATCATGGATTGAGTAATCCATGATGATATGGTTAGAAGCATCCACCGGCTCCAACTGCTTTATTCCTGTTCCGAAGCGACTGCCAATACCAGCCGCCATGATAAGTAATGTTGTTTTCATCATTCACTTTCCCCTCATACTGTTTGTGTTTAACGTTGTACTAGCTTCATACGATATATCGTGTTATCTATAGTTTTGTTCTCCTAGCACTATTGAATATCAATATCCAATCAGGTTTCGAGTTAATGTGCAAAAAGAAAATTATTTTTGCTATTATGGTGTCACACTTACAATTTTTTAATTTTTTTAGCAGGCACTCCACCGTAAAGACAATCACTTTCGCAATCTTTGGTCACAACAGAACCTGCTGCAATAACAACACCATTACCAATAGTAACACCAGGTATAATCAATGAATTTGCCCCTATCCAGCAACCGTCACCAACAATTATAGGCTTTGGATGATACATACCTGCTCTGCGTTCAGAATCAGCCATATCATGGTCACTATTCATAAATGTTACATTCATCGCAATGTTACATTTATCTCCAATAACAACATCAGCACCTAAATCAAACCAGCATTTATAATTAACAAACGTACCCCCCCCCACTTTCAAATGACCTTTTCCTAGTCCCAAATAACATCTTGGCTTTATTTCGCAATCTGTTGGAATCTCCGCACCATATAAACGATAAATGCTCATTCTTAACCGTCTATGACATAAAACTCCAGCCGCAATTGAATTCAAAATAAAATCCTTAATCATTCCCTTCATCCTTATATGCACTCCTTATTTATTTTCTTGCAGAATTTTATTTATGTACTTCTTAATAATATTACGCTTAACAACAGCCATCACTATAACAATACAAATCAACGAATATTTTAACCATAGGATACTATTTACGACCATTATCGCGAAACCACCAAGTATAACCACTATAGACAGCACTAATATGAATTTAATATCATAAATTTGCATTCCATCAAGTAATTCTTTGCAAACTCTTTTATAAAACAAATAATGAATAAAGCAAAAAAACAGGTAGCAAAAAAAGTCGTATAGGCCGCTGCTTGATATCCAAAAATGTTAATGAAAATATAGTTTAATATCAAATTTAAAACTGCACACAAAATCGACGGAATAACAACCGTAAGCTTTCTCTCATAATACTCTTGAAGTCTTGCAAAAAGCTGAAATAGGTAATTAAAAAATATGCCTATACAGATTGGCACAATAACAGTAGCACTTTCAATATATTTCTTTCCTCCAAAAATCAAAACCACTTCTTTGCTAAACAACATCAAGCATCCTAGCATTACTGCCACAAACAGTAAAACTTGATTTGCCACAGTTGATAAACACTCATAATTTTTTGCTTTAATTTGTTGATATTGATATGGCGCAAATGATGAATTCAAGGCTCCTGTTATTAAATTAATCAGTGATCCCACCGAATAAGAAACACTATATATGGCCACGTCGCGTGAACCACACATATAATTTATCATCAGTTTATCTGAACTTTGTAGTACAAACTCTGATAAATAGTGAGGCAGCAAACTAACACAAAAAATCAACGCAAATGACCATATTTCTTTATTATAGACTGTATGGTTATGTTTAAATATAGATATATATATTACTAGTCCAATAATTACGGTTACTATACTTTGTGGAACAAGTCGACTTTCAGCTGAACTAGATACCAAAAGTACACACAATACCCCTAGCAAAGAAGAAACCGCCGTGAGAAGAATCGTCACAGAAATCAAACTACGATATTCATATGTGTATCTTTTGTAGACTTGCCAACAATTAATACCTGCTTGGGCAATAAAACTCACAAACAAGCAAACAACCAAAGTCTTTGACATTTGCATCCATTCGGATATCTGGTTTGTAAAAACTAAAGCAACAATAAACCATGCTAATGTAAGAATCAAACTCAGCCCACTTACTGCTGATAGAACTTGCTCTTTATTATCATATTTAATATATAAATTCATCATTGCTTTATACAAAGACAATGTTGTGATTAAAATCAAGACATTCTGCCACGAAGTAAAGGTTGACACCAGACCGTACTGTTCTTCAGATAAAACCCTGGTAAATATTGGTGTCGTAATCATAGTAATACCACGTTGCATAAAATTGCAAATGGTAAACCAAAAGCCAGCCTTTACCGGCAATGACATATTTTTATATTTTTTCTGAAATATTTTCCATATATTATTAACTCTATTCACGGTCATGTAGGCTACCTTCTTTACATCTTTTCCTTCAAGAAAATTTGTAGTTCTTCCGGTGTCCCAAGAACATGAACTTTATCAGCATCAACAATGCTGATAGTAACATCCATTCCCTTTTCAATCATATAATTATAAAGAGGTGCAATATATTTTTCATTTTTTTCCATATGACTGTCGTCAACATAGTATTCTTGATATAAATCTTTATAAAGTTTGGCCGAAGAAAAATAATATGCTCCTAAAGTGCAGTTGTCGGAAATTCTCATCTTTTCCCGCACTTCTATGACTTTTCCATCATTGTCAAGCTTTGCAAAACTCCAGTGGTCACCTTCCGCATGGAAACAAGGAATGTGTCCATCCCCGGAAATATCCTCATATTTCATTTCATCTGGCTCGACATACGTGTCAATATTGTAGACCATGATTTCATCATTTGGATTACAATAAGGAATTGCCAACATACAAGTCGTTGCCTGTCCATCTGTCATATGATCCAATTCAACAATTTTCACATCATGAATTCCATATGCAGCACAATGCTTCTTAATAAATTTCTCTGCGTGATCTTCTGCTCTGACAACAAACACGTATCTGTCAACATGCTTATTATAGTCAACCAAGCTATCCATTGACCAGTCAAACAGCGTCTTACCTTTAGCTTCAATCATATATTTTGGGCAATTATATCCCACTTTCCGAAAACGACTTCCCAAGCCAGCCATTGTAATTATAATATCCATATAGCTTCTTCCTCTCAATCTTTGCATTTAGATTTACTGCAAATTTCATTCAACTCATCAACTGAACAATTTAGGAACTCATCTGGACGAACAGTCCGATCATCAACATAGAATCCTTTATGTCCTGGCCACGGTTTTCCATATAAAATTTCATCGTACGGAATGTTCCACTTGTCTAACCACGCTGACAACACTTTCGCAGTATTTTTATTGATTAGACCCATATTTCCATTGTAGGAATTCATATTTCGAGAAGTAAATAAAACAATTCTAGCACCATTATCATGGTAAAATCTCAATTTCTCCACCATTTCCTTGTATGGTACTAGGTCCTCATATTTTTCATCCTTTTTCTTTATTGGACACAATGTTCCGTCTATATCAAAAACAAATGAATATTCTTCAAACATCATTCTTCTCCTTCAACCTGTATATTAACCACTCTATTTAGAATTTCCAACCCAGTTCCCAACATAACCATTTGGTGTCTAATGCTCTCACCATGAAGCGGAATCATGCTTAGGAAAAGCAACGCTTCTATTAGTTCGACCTTTCTCAGATCATTGCCGATTTCTGCCGCAAACGTATCCAGGAACACTTTATACAAATTAAATTCTCTCTTACGATCTTGAATGCGATAATTAATGCAAGATGTCTCGATATTATAATCAAGATCGAATAAATCTTTTATAATAAAATCATATTTTCCATCTACACTATGGAACAATTTTGCGAGTTCATAGCGGAAATCACCGTAAATATCATATGTACCGAATTTACCGCGCGGATCAATCACTTTAATAAAAGAGAAATTCGAGTCCACCATAATATTGGCGAAGCACAAATCCCCGTGAATAATATTAAAAGTATCCACATCATATAGCATCTCTGGTATTGCCGTTTCTAATGCTACAATGATTTTCTCCAAAGGCTGATATTTCTTTCCATTCACTGTTATCGGTGACTCGAAGAAAGCTAAAAATCGTTCATCTTTCTTCATCTTTTCAAAACGCTGCAGAGTTTTTGTCAGGTACATTTCTTCCAGTGCCTGGCGAATATTAGCATCTTGGACTGTGTAGCGTTTGAAATCATCACATACAAAACGAATTCGATTAAAAATGTCAATCCATTGCTGTAATGTCAAATCACCATAGAGGAATAATTCATGGACAGTATGATATGCATAATATTCCATAGAAACATATGGATTAACATACGATGTCGAATAATCAAAAATTCTAGGTCTGACATACTCAACATCCGCCGGCAACTTTAAATACCATTTAATTTCGCCAATAAATTTATCTTTATCATCGCTAGTCTTTTTTAGTATGCCACGGTTTTTATCAATTGCAATATGATTGAATTCTCTAGCACGTACCTCAAGTTTTGAATTATAGTATTTATCCTCATGTCCTATGTCAAACCAGTTGTTCGTCAAAATTGATTGCATAGGATGCATTTTACTATATTCTTGCAATGCATAATAGAAGGTGCTAATCTGCAATGAATCTTGTTTGAAAGCCTTCTCCAAACATTTTCTAAAGCAGGCAGCATCAGTAAATTGAAATACTCCGACAAATAGCTTTTTTCTTATTTCCTCCTTTACAGGTTCTTTATCATAAATCCGCACAATCCTGCCATCTTTTTCATCAAAATATGTCCACGTGTCAGACATATAGTCCTCTTGACAGAAAAAAGCATCTCCTTCGATTTCTGCAACATTATCTAGCACAATTGTATCAGCAAAGTTTATAATGACCGTATCAACAACATCTTTTAAGGCAAAATAAATAGTATGACCTAAGTCTCTTAGTTCTGGGAGAAGCTTAATACTCACTTTCTCTCCAAGATAGTTTTTTAACCTTCTTTGTACTTTATCTGCATTTTCATAACATATAATATCAATATAATTCGTTTTATCCTTATACTGTTCATATAAATAGTCAAACGAAATCTTCTGATTTATTGGGTAAATTATTGCCGGAAGTTTTCCCAGCTTTTGGAGTTCTTCGGGAACCACTTTTGCAGATGGTATTATTAATCTCATCAGAATTATCCTCCCTTATATCTTCAAATTAAGCTTGTCGCAGGACTGCATACAATACTTTTCAAATTCTGGCTTATATTTAAAAATCCCTTGATTAACCAACAGCCAGTTCTGAAAAGTCCAATTATATTGTAGATATAAATCCGTGTTATCATTTTCACTATATGTTCGAAAAAGATTGCTTTCATTATATCTATCGTATTTCGGCCAAAACAATCCAATATCATCCCAAGAAACTGTAATCAGATAATTGCCAACAAAATCCCAGTACCCCTTCACTGTATCTTCTAAATTCTCTGTAATATATTTTTTTATATAATTCTTTACAATTTTAATTTCTGGCGCAGTAGCATTATAATAATCTCTAATTCTCGGGTTACTGCTTAATAAATCTCTGAGCCATATTCTTCTCTCGTCTTTTGTTCTATTTGGACTCGTATCCAACTCTATATCAAATAGATTTCTAATATCCTGCACCGTCCCAAAATATAAGAAATCCGCAATAAAATATGGAATGAACATTCCACCACCAACTGTTGTTTGGACTGCTATAATTCGTTCTTTCTGTTTTGCACTTTCAGTTTTTTTCTTTATTGGGAACTGCTCTATTAATGCTTTAAAATATTCCAACATATGTGGCTTGTAAATACGCTGATCTGAGCGCGTCTTTAAAATATACCTAGCACCTGCATCAGCTGCACATTGAATGCCACCTCTTGTAGAGACAATTTGAAAATTCATATTTCCTAAGCCAAAGACGTTCGGTGCTGTATTTAACACAATCTCTGCTCCTGCTGTCTTTAGGCTATCAATTTCATTTCTATTTGAATCCTTCCACGTAGAAACTATAACCATGCATTCTGGATAGTAACATTTATAAAGTTTAACTGTATTTAAAGTAAAATGATTCTCTAGGATTAGCGGTCCTTGCATCACAATTGCAACATCACTCATGTTTGATAGCATCCCAGAATGTACAATCAAATCTTCTGAAGAACCCGATCTTTTTCTATAAGAGCAGTAATCTCCTGTTTGTTTTTCATAAGACATGCAGCAATCCCGTATTAGAACATCTGCATACTGTCTATTTTTTTTTGTCACAATCGAAAAGAAAAAATCGGTAAATTTTTCTACCATATGTTTAATTTTCATAGTATGTCGCTCCTTTCCGACTCATCATTCAATTTGTGTTCCATGTAACACATAAGAAATATCATTCCTAATGTCCAACTTGGCTTATTCCACCAAAATGTAATATTGTAAAGCAAAATCGTTAGCGCAATCATAAACCCAAGAGGCCAATAAATATTATCCCTATATAATCTCCATGCACACTTATATAATTTGTAAAACCATTTAACAACAACTACTGCGCCCAATAACCCATAAACATATACAAAAGCGAAGATTCCATTGTCAACCAATCCAATTCTTTCATTTCCCACTGCAATATATGCAGTTGACGCCGTACCTGCATACCCAATATTCGGATATCCACATCCCAAAATTAAGGTTACCGGGCTATGTTTAAGTTGTTTTACAAATTCATCTCTAGCCACTTTTCGTATTGCCATTGTATTAACGCCTGTCGTTGTATTATGAAATTGCATCTGCAATGCTTCATTGAATCGTTCAAAGTATCCACTATTAATAAATACCACTATCGCTATAACACCAATGAGAATTATGCCGATTTTTCTAATCGAAAGCTTTTTCATTAGTAATATCATCGTTGCATATCCAATAACCACTGAAGCCAATTCCAATCTTGACTGTCCAATTACTAATTCATATACAAGCTCTAAAAGCACAAATATAAGATATTTCTTGTTGTTATCAGCGAGATACTTGTATAAACCTAAAAATCCAATAATAACACACAGGAAACTATCCACATATAAGCGTGCTGTTCTTTCAGCCATGTATACATGCACGAACTGAACATGATCTATTAAAACAACTTGAAGCCAATATATAATAATAGAAATAACTCCACAAGCCATCAAACCATTTATTATCGTATCCACATCCATTTTATCTAATGCGATTAACTTACGGATAATAAAGTAGCTTATCAATATAAAAATATAATTACGCTGTGGTGCAAATCCCATAGCTAATGGTTGTCCAATAAGAAAATTACATTGTACAATCGACACAAGCGCTACAATAATTAACGCTACAACATCCGATGAAAAATACATCCGAACACTTTTTTTATTCAACCTATACTGAATATATAAAAGGGCAATTCCCCCTACAAAGAACAGAAACCACAGCATCGCGTAATTTAGAAATATAATTCTAAATGTATTTGTATTAATTAGATAAAAGCACTGCTCCATCAATACAAAAACAAGGATTAAAAAATATGAATTTAACGATTTTTTTCCCACCTTAAGTTTCATAAATCACATTCCCCTATTGATCATTTCAGTGCAGAACTAACATAGAAATCTTCTAGTTGACGTACTGTTGTTCTAATGTCATATCCTGCATCTATTACTTCTGCTCTGCAATCCGAACGTTTATCACAATCTGGCACAACTTTCATCATTTGATCTGCCCAATCATTTGAATTCCATCCATGTACACGAATAAACTTCGGTGTAATATCAACTTCATCAACAATGGTGTCTGCACAAATCGTAGGCAATCCAGCAGCTTGTGCTTCTATTGCAACGATTCCAAGACCTTCAAATCTTGATGGGAATATAAACATATCCATTGCCTGCAATACGCTAGGAATATCATATGTCACACCATAGAAAATTACAGAATCTGCAATTCCAATATTTTTTGCTTTATCTTGAATGCTTTGAAGAAGTTCACCCTCTCCCACAAGCAACAATACGCTATTCATACAGCGTTTGTGAAATTCTGCAAATGCTTTCAAAATAAAATCATGGTTCTTCTGGTAAACAAAACGCCCCACATGACCTACTACAATCTTATCCTGTATACCAAGTTCTTCCCTGATTCTGTTTCTAGCTTCTTTATTGTAAGCATACTGCTCAACATCAATACCATTCTTTACTAAGGTATAGTTTCCACTTTTATACACAGATTTAGGAAACATGAATTTTGCTGACTTTTCTGAAATTGTAAAATAATCCGTTATAACCACTTTCATCAGCAACTTATAAACTGGAATAAAAGCATCTCTCAACGGCTTTTGACTTCGGAAATTATCATTATGTGAGTGCATAACAATCGTTGGAACGCCAGCTATTTTAGCTGCAATCGCTACCATGACATCATATGGTGTTGAAGCATCCACATGAACAACATCATATTGCTCCCGTTTGAACAGGTTGACCATAGCTCTCATTTTGATAAAAAATTTCAAAAAATCATTCTTTATGTTCGCAACATCAATTACCTGTTTTTTCCCACCAAGAGAAATTGCTTTATTCTCTAAAAATTCTTTTTTATTTCTAAAAACCAGATAATCAAATTGAATATTATCTGCTATCAACTCATTGATCGTAACTGTGAGTTTTGAGATACCTCCGCTTCCCAGAGGTGCCATATGTATAACTTTTACAGTCTTTTTATTATCATTCATTTTCTTTTTCTCCTGTTCATTCTTACCTTTTTCATTGTTCTAAAGAAGAAATGCGAAAATGGCATCTTATGGATAATTGGCTTCAAAGCAGTCGCCATTTTGTCTTTTCTCGATGCAGGCAAATATTTTTGAATCAAATCATCATAAGACATTCGCCCAGAATCTTCAAAAAACTGCAATCTATTTTTCGGTATTTCAAAAGTATAATCTTCTTTATGAATTTTGCTTTTCAAATCGTCGTTTTCTAATGTCTCAACATGAATCTTTTTGATCTTTTCCGAACTAATATCATTCAGAAAATCTTCACCTTTTCTTGTATTGATCTGTACAATGGATGTTCCTCTATCATCATCCATCTGCTTAGAATAGTCACCAATCTGCCAGAAATCTCCAATCGTAAAATCTGACATCTTATTTCTTCCACGATAAACACACTTATAACATGACGGTCTCAATCCTATTTTGGAGAACATTGTCTTTGTATATGTTTTAACATCAACAATATCTTCCAATGCCTGTCCATTTTGTAACATTACCTTAACATTGACACCTGCATATCCATATTTTTTATCACGGAAATATACTCTTGAAACTTTACTGCCATATTTTTGAGCAATATCCTGAATCCATTCTTTGTAAAGCCCTGGTGACGGAACACCATAGCAAACCAGATCAACCGTAAGCAAGCGTTCTTTTTCTTTTTTGCCGAGATAATATAGTAAACCTTCTACCTGACATGGAGTACCTACAAACAAAACTGTTTTATCGCTTGTAATTAGTTCTTGTCTAATTTTTTTGAATGTGTCTTTCAAATCTGACTGAACATATTTCGAGCCATACAAATCATTCAGCTCATCAAACTTTCTTGCTTCCTTATGTACAACAATGGCTGTATCATCAAATCCTGCTGCCCAAATTGTGCCACCTGAAGCAATCACCTGTTCTGCCAACAAGCCAAACATACCGCCACTTGTACTAACTTTGCGAACATTCTCATTTGTGTTCTGACAAGCGATATATTTAACACAATCTGTTCGTTCTTCCTCATGTTCTGATAACTGTGAGCATACTCTCTCACACAGACCACAATTCACACATGAATCAACATCAACTACCGGATACAGAAATCCTTCTCCATCACACTGCATTGATATGCAATTTTTCGGACAAGCACTCGCACACGCGGTACAACCGCAACATTTTGTTTTATCAGATATCTGTATCATCTTCTATCTCTCCTACTTCAGAGCTGTCTCCAAGTATTTAATTGAGTCTGCTCTTAATTTTTCCAGTTTTTCTTCAACGGCGTTGTAATTGATGTCCTTTTCGACATTCATAACATCTCCGCTGTATCTTCTCTCACCAAGCCCCAATAAGATACAAAGACTATCAATTCTACTATTTCTTGAATTTGCTCCTGCATTAAAGCGGTTAAACGTCATAAATTTTTTGTGATTCAGAATGCTGAAAACAGAGCCGTGGAAAGAATCTGTCAAAATATACTCAGCATGACGAATCAAATTCACAAAGTCTGCTGCATCCATATCGAAAAGTTGAATATCGCCAAAATTCAAATCACATTCCACATAATTGTCCAAGAACGGACAAGTAACCAGTTTCAGCCCTGTCTTGTTTTTGAACTCATTTGCAATCTTTCTATGCTCTTCGTTTGTTCCCAAAAAATAGCAGAACACATACGGCTCTTCTACAACTTTTTTTTCCGGAAGCATTTGTTTCCATCCCTCTGCGTCAAACAACAGAGTGGGATCGCATACTACCTGCGCTGTTTTCCCTGTTAATTCTTTAATGATTTTTTGTCCAACAAGTTCTCTAGTACTCAAATGCTGAAAACGGTTTAAATATTTTGCGGTAGACTTTTTTTGAGAATTTGGAATTTGGCTCACTCCAAAACTCGTTGCATATGCAATCTTTGGCTTATTATCGGGTGCAAACTCAAGCGTATAGAAATGGCTTCCCAGATTATTCGGCAGCCAAAGCTGGTCACTTCCACAAAGAAATGTATCATAGTTTTTCTTGCATTTTGCCACAAGTGTTTCCCAACCACCATAAGATTCCGAAAACAATGGAGCAAAATACTTGTCTACAAAAGCATCAAACCGTTGATTTCGTTGTTGCACTTGTACCTGATAAAAAGGTTTGCTTTTTAGTGCATTATCTTTTTGGTTTCCAGAAAGTTTCGATTTCACAAACGAGATATTAAATAATCTAGGAATTGTTTGAACAATAAAAGTTGGCGTTATTCTTTTCTTATAACGAATTATTTCCGACTTACAATCAAGTTCCTCAACTTTTTTTACTGTGGCAAGCACCTGTAATTGACTTCCGAAATTTTTTGTGTCATAGCATACTGCTAATCCGATTTTTTTCATACTCTTTTCTCCTGCATCACATCAATATAATATTGAGCTAATTTTTGATGCATTGCGTCCATGCTGTACTTTGTATGAATAAGCGCAATATTATTTTTTCCTATTTTTTCTACTGTCTCCTGATTCATACAATATCTTATTAAGGCTTCTGAGAGCTTTTCAGTGTCTCCTGGCTCTATTAAAATTCCATTTTTTTCTTTTACTACTTCTGGAATTGCGCCAACCGTTGTGCTTATAATAGCCTTTCCACAAGCCATACCTTCCAAAATCGCCATCGGAAGTCCCTCATTATAAGATGGAAGCACTAATACACTAGATTTTTTTAGCAGTTCTAATTTTCTATCAAAATCAGCCCATCCCACAATAAAGATATTGCTCTTGAGATTTTTTCCCTCAACGATCTGCTTGCATCTTTCAATATCCCCATCGCCAGCCAAATAACATTTAATATCCGGTATTTGAACCTTAACTCGTTCTATTGCTTTGATGAGGTCATACGTTCCTTTTCTTTCTCCGAGTCGCCCAAGAGATACAAAAGTATGTGGATGATCTTTGACGCTCGTTATAGCGGGTTTCAATCTCTCAGTGTCTATACCATTTTCAAGAATAACACAATTTTTTAATCCAAATGTTTCATCAAACTTCTTTTTCCAATCAGCGGACAATGCAATAACCTCATCTGCTTCTTTCAATATTGAAACAATCTTATCTTTTTGATTGCTTTTTTCATAAAAGAGCATATATTCAGCACCGTGAATATGTAGAATTACTTTTTTCCCCCACTTTTTTGCGGCATGAACATACCATCCTTTTCTAAATGTGCTACCATATGAAGCAGCGAGTATATGGTAAACATCATAATTTCTTTTCGTGAAATAGAACTTGATAAAGGAAAACATCGAAAAAAGCAAAACTCTCAATTTATTCCCATCAACATATGATTCATATATATCTATGTCAAATTTAGCATTTAACGTCTTATCTTTTGCAATTTCTTCAATGACAGTTGCCATTCCACCCTTTGATCCTGTCGGACTCGGCCCAACCACTAAAACTTTCACCATTTTAATTCTCCATCTTCCTTCTGCAATCCCCTTAGATTTTTCTGGTATTATTTACTCTTATAATATCGTTTCACACATCCAATAAAAGCAACCTATAATAAATCCCATCAAAAGTTTTACATCATTAGTTGCTCATAATGTCCACCCGAGGAAACCGTAAAACATATTTTTTATCTTTCATACTTCATCCAAATCTCTATATTATTCTCTAAACCACACATTTCCATGGTCATTTACTCGTATTGCAGGATTTCCCGCTATTGTACAGTTGCCCTCTTCAAATGATTTATTCACGATTGCACCAGCGCCAAGCATCATATTATCGCCAAGCGCTATCTTGCCAAACATTTTGACACCTGGCCCAATCCAAACATTATCTCCAATTACCGGAACAGAGCCTTTTTCGATATTTTGTCCAATGTTCACGCCTTGGTGAATATCACACCATTCTCCAATTCTTGCCAATGGATGTACTACAATCAGGCCATAGTGATTTATTTTCAACCCCCCCCCGAAACAGTTGCAAGGAATTGAAAATCCCAATTTTAATCCTAGCTGCCTATGTCGCCATTTCCAAAATAGTCCAGCTAATTTGTTCTTCTGGGTATTTCTATAAAATTCATCCATTCTCAAAGCGATTTCAAACTTCCATACTTCATCCCCAATAATGGACGGTCTTCTTTTTTTCATCCCCAAAGCACGTTTATCTTTGTCAAGATAATCTTGCAAATCATCTCTTGTTTTTATCATGACTTTTTCCTCAATCTCTCTAGAAAATATCCCTCGTGTAAACTTTTTCTTTCACATCATCCATGCTCTTATCATAACGGTCTGCGATAATGGCGTGGCTCATTTCCTTGAACTTCGCCAAATCGTTGACCACAACACTACCGAAGAACATCTCACCGTCTTTCAAGATCAGCTCTAAAATCACCACTGTTGCACCCTTTGCTTTGATACGCTTCATAACACCCTGGATGGAGTTCTGACGGAAGTTATCTCTGTTGTTCTTCATGGTCAGGCGTTAAACGCCGATGGTAACAGCTTTCTCCTTATCCTCATCAAACTCATTTTCTGCATCGTAGCCATAGTGCCCAGCCAACTTCAGAACACGGTCAGCGATGAAGTCTTTTCTTGTTCTGTTACTTTCGACAAGGAACAAGTTTTTTAATGAACGATAATCGTTGCACCAGCAAATTTTCAACCCATATTGAATTAAATCTATTAATTTATTTGGTAAATCTATTTCAAAATTTGGGAATTGTTCTTTAGCTAACCATAATTCAACCAAATAACGAATTTTTCCTAGTTAAATATTCCTCTTAATATCCTCCCAATATGGAATTTTCAGTTTTTCACCAAACATTAAATCTGTTTCATATGTAATATCCGCATCAAATCCAGAATTCGGTGACAAAGTGATTTCCCCGAAATAAATTT
>OGYW01001865.1_pt1 | contig 17310 bp, 17 predicted proteins | sample 1576621 | NCBI WGS metagenome assembly OGYW01 (sample SAMEA3541528, study PRJEB24748) | human gut metagenome | biome: human gut; feature: human-associated habitat; material: faeces | place: China | collected 2012 | reverse complement strand
GGGAAAGTCGGGGCTTTGTCATAAAAAAAGAGGGTATGCATTTTGACACACCCTCATTTGATTTTTATCAGACCCTATTGGGCCTAAGGAGATAGTTCTTTATTATTCAATATATTTTGTGTAACGTTCTATGAAGCTACGGAATTTAGGTATACGCATTAATATATATTCAAAGCAACATATGCCTAATAATGCACATAGAATACCAAGTGTTACATCTATAATATAGTGATGTCCGGAATATACAGCCGTAAACCAAATACCTACCATGATGACTGCAAATATTACTCGTAGCCAGTTGTAGCAGCGTGCCCGGAAAGAATAAAACAATGCAACAACCATGTAGGCTGAATGCAGGGACGGTACTGCTGCAAATACGTTTGCATTTCGTCCATATAATCCCTGAAAAATTGTTAGTCCCGTCATTGCATCAAATCTTCCTAATCCTGCAACGTCTCCAGGTGTATTTAAAATTGGCTCAAAACCGTAATTCATAACATACCAGGGTGGAGCTGCCGGATGTATATAGTATCCTACAAATCCTATCAAATTGACAAAAAGGAATACAAGAGCAAATCGCAAATATATTTTGCGCTGTCGGCTAAAATACAGTCCTAATCCGAATAAAATAGGGACTGGAACCCAGCAGAGGTAAAAGATTCCTGCCATGAAATCCATGACTGCACAATGATGAATGTGGAAGAACTCATTGGGAGTAAGAACTCCTTGGGCAGTCATAATTCCAAAAAGATTTTTTTCAGCTTCATATAAACCTTTTACATCGATAGGGTTTACTTCATAGTTGGGAACAATACGCATCCAGTCATATGAAATCGCGAATATAGCGAAAGGAAGTAACGCTACAATCAGTTTTTTTGTTTCCTTGCTGATCAGAAATAACAATGCGATAAGGACTCCCATTCCTATATGCTCAGGACGTATACCGATGAAGGTTGCCGTTACACTTATCCATGCTACAAGAGAAATGACTAATATACTTATTTCTCTTGTAGAAGGTTTATCTGTCATTATCTTCATACGTGATCTATTATTTTTTCATAAGTTGTCTGCGGCTATACTCAATGCGTGCAAAAGCTGTGATATTAGCAAAAATGGCGATAAAGCCCATAGGGACAATTAAAATAAGCATTGGATCGAAAGATAAATCTGGATTTTGTGTAGCAACAATGCCGCATATCAGTAATCCTAGGCTTGTTAATACCACTCGTTCTGGACGTTGCATAAAGCCGATTTTACACTCTAAACCGAGGCCTTCAGCACGGGCACGTACATAGCTTACCATTAATGAGCCGACGAGGGCAGCAAATGTAATAATAGCTCCTGATAGGTAGTCATGTCCAATTAGGCAAAAGCAAATACCTCCCAGCGTTACTAATTCACTGTATCGGTCCAGTACAGAATCATACATTGCTCCAAATGTTGAAGACATACCTCCGATACGAGCCACCTGACCGTCCATCATATCAAATAGTGATGACAGTAGAATAACTCCACCTGCCCATCCTATTAAACTATAATGATTCATATCTTGGTTTATACCTGCATAAACCAGAATACAAGCTCCTGCTAGGTTCCCGAGGAATCCGATTGTTGTAACCAGATTAGGAGTTATCCCGATCTTAATCATTCCATGAACCAAAGGATTAATGATTTTGTAAATTAATTGCTGAAGTGAATCACGCAATTTTTTAGCTTGTTTTTTTATTTCCATGTTGGTTTGTGATTTGTTTTATTTTATTTTTGAGTTTTTCATTGATATGTGCATCTTTAAAGACAAATGTCTTGTGTAGATTATAGTTCCATAATATCGCAACCATAATAGATACGCTGACCTTGGCGATAATGAAAGCTGTTGATTGGTTTATTGAGATAAAACTATTTTGTAACGTAAGAAATTCAGTTAATAGATAAGTCCCCCATAAATTTAGTCCAATGCTTCCTATCCATACTAAAGTGTACTTTATGATGACAGGAATAGGGCTACAGTCTTCTGTCTGAAAAGTCCACTTATAATTAATAGCACAGTTAGTTAATCCTCCGCTGATAGAACCGATTAGTGTCGCATATACATAGTATACATTTGCACATTGATTCAATAAAATGCTTATCAGAAAGTCGACAAAAGTAGCAATCTGTGCAGAGAGCTGCGCTCTGATGAACATAAATAGCCCTCCCTTTTTGCAAATAGATATGAATAAATTTTTCACGCGCACACGAATCGATACAAAAGAATGACTATGCCTCCATATATTCCCGACAGGATATCATCCGCCATGATACCGTATCCGGAAGGTAATTTTTCAGCCTGTTTGATACCTAATGGTTTAAGTATATCGAAAAAACGAAACAAAATAAATGCTGTAAACATATATCCGATATAATTGTCTGCCGGTACAGCAAGTAGAGCAATCCATGTTCCAACCATTTCATCGATTACTACGCGCGATGGATCTTTACCCCAATATTTTTCAGAAACCCCCGATGACCAGATGCCTAAAAAAGTAAATATGCAAACAAGTAAAAATGTACATTGTAATGTTTGGTAGTAATCATTAAATAAAGATGCATATCCCCACCAGATAAGTGTGGCAAGCAATGCCCCAGCTGTACCCGGTGCGATAGGACTGTACCCTGAGCCAAAGCCACTTGCTATCAGGTTATGGAATAATGGTATTTTAGACATGTTTATTAATCTTGAAAATTATACGATTCTTTTTTTGTTTGAGTGCACAAAATTACGCTTTTTCTCTGAATTGACTTTCCTAAAAATCTAAATTAATAATAGTTAATACTGCATAAAAGACGGTCTATTTATCGTTTTTGTTACTACTTGACTTGTCTAAAACAATAAAGAGCAGTAATTTCGCCTCTGTTTTTATGAATATCGAAAAAAGCGTATTGAAATTTTTTATGGTAAAACGATTACTCCTAATAATGACATTTTGCATTTGGGCTGTAGGTCTGTGTGCTCAAATTCACGGAGTTGTTATTGATTCCGATACAGGAGATCCAATTCCTTATTTGAATGTTTATTATGATGGGAAAGGTGTAGGTACAATTACAGATATCGATGGAAAATATTCGATAGATTATCATCCGGGGTGGACAAAGTTAACATTTTCGATGGTGGGATATGCTACACAAGTGATAACAGTTTCTTCTAAGACAACCGAACTGAATATAAGTATGAAGTCGGATTTGGTTCTCGATGAAGTTATTGTAAAGCCCAAGCGTGAAAAGTATTCACGTAAAAATAATCCGGCAGTAGAACTTATGAAGAAAGTAGTTGCTTCAAAGGAGAAAACAAATTTGGAGCAAAACGACTATTATCATTATAATAAGTATCAGAAGATTACTTTTGCGATGAATAATATTACCACAGATTCATTGCGAGAGTCGTGGCTGTTTAAGAAGTATCCTTTTTTCCGGGATCAGGTAGAAACTTGTGATGTAACGGGAAAAAATATCCTGCCGCTTTCTGTTGATGAAACTGTTTCGGAGAAAATCTTTAGAAAAAATCCACGTTCGGAGAAGACAATTATTCAGGGAATAAATTCAACCGGAGTCAATGAACTGTTTAGTACAGGTGATATGCTGACTACGGTTTTGAAGGATGTTTTTCAGGATATAGATATTTATGAAGATCGTTTCCGCTTTTTGCAGTATCCGTTCGATAGCCCTGTTTCGGACGCCGGTATTCGTTTTTATAAGTTCTATATAATGGATACGGTATATGTAGAGCGGGATAAATGCTTCCATTTATCTTTTGTCCCTAATAACTCTCAGGATTTTGGTTTTACTGGACATCTGTATATTTTGGCAGATTCAACTTATCGTGTAAAAGAATGTCAGCTGAACTTGCCTAAAAAAACGGATATTAATTTCGTTGATAATATGATCATCGACCAAAAATTTGGTGAGCTTCCTACTGGTGAATGGGCTTTATTGGAAGATGACATGTTGTGCGAACTGTCATATCTAAAGAAAGTATTGGGTTCTTATCTTGTAAGGCGTACTACCCGCTATTTTGATTTTGCTTTTGATCCTTTGCCTGATAAGCTTTTTAAGAAGAAAGGTGATGAGATAAAAGATGTCAATGCAATGATGCGTGATGACAAATATTGGAGTCAGTACAGGCAAGAGGATCTGACTCAGTCGGAAAACAGAATGAGAAGTTTTGTTGACGACTTGACCAAAATAAAAGGATTCAAGTATATCATGTTCGTATTGAAAGCTTTTATTGAAAACTTCGTGGAGACCAGTACGCCGGATAGTAAGGTAGATATAGGTCCTATCAATACCATGATTACTTCAAATTATATTGATGGACTTCGTTTGCGTGCTTCGGCTCAGACTACGGCAAACCTGAATCCGCATTTGTTTTTGAAAGGGTATTATGCATATGGTTTTAAAGACCAGAAATCCAAATATATGGGTGAGGTAGAATATTCATTCGACAAGAAGGAATATTTGCCGCGTGAATTCCCTAAACACTCACTCACGTTTACTTATCAATATGATAATATGTTGCCTTCTGATAAGTTTATTAATACAGATAAGGATAATGTATTTACTTCATTGAAGGTTTGTACTGTCGATCAGTATAATTATGAGCGTAAGGCTACCATAAAATATGAACGTGAACGGGAGTTTGGCTTTAAAACGACTGCAATGATTCGCTATGCTAACTATGAGCCATGCGGAGAATTGTTCTATCGTACGATGGCCGGTGAAAGCTCATTGCAGACGTTTATTGCTGAACAGCAGTTGTCTGGACAAAAATGGGTACATTCTCCATTCAATACTCATGACATTACGGTAGCTGAAGCATCCGTTGCATTCCGCTATGCTCCTGGTGAAACATTTGTCAACACCAAACAACGGCGTCTTCCTATCAATCTGGATGCTCCGGTATTTACTTTGCAGCATACATTGGCTTTGAAAGGTGTATTGGGAGGCGATTATACGTATAATGTAACGGAAGCAAGTGTCTATAAACGTTTCTGGTTTAGTTCATGGGGAAATGTTGATGCCCGTTTGAAAGGAGGTATTCAGTGGAATAAAGTTCCATTCCCGCTGTTGATTATGCCTGCTGCCAATCTTTCTTATATCATTCAGGATGAGACATTCAATTTGATCAACAATATGGAGTTCTTAAACGACCGTTATGCTTCATTGGATGTTTCATGGAATATGCAAGGTAAATTGTTCAATCGTATTCCATTGTTGAAAAAACTGAAATGGCGTGAGTTTATTGGCGTAAAATGTTTGTGGGGAACGTTGACCGATAAAAATAATCCGTTCCTGGAGCAAAACCGTAATGACGATATACTGATGAAGTTCCCGGGACATTATGATTATAATGGAGAATACCGCTATTCAAGCAATGTGATGGATCCCAAGAAGCCTTATGTGGAGATTACCGCTGGTATACATAATATCTTCAAGCTTTTGCATGTAGAGTATGTACGCCGTTTGAATTATAACAATCTTCCGACTGCAAACAAGTGGGGTATTCGCTTTATGATTCGTACCGTATTTTAAAATTTCTGCCAAAATTGCCTGATGTATTAAACTTTTTGTAATTTTGTCATATATTGAATGTAGAATATGGTAAAGTCAGAAATACAGAATATAAAGTTGCGATTTGGCATTATTGGTAATGCCGAAGGCTTAAATCGGGCTATTGACATTGCAATACAGGTTGCTCCTACAGATTTGTCTGTACTGGTAACAGGAGAAAGTGGTGTCGGTAAAGAAAGCTTTCCGCAAATTATTCACCAGTTCAGTCGCCGCAAACACGGTCCCTATATCGCAGTCAACTGTGGCGCAATACCTGAAGGAACTATTGATTCAGAGCTTTTCGGGCATGAGAAAGGGGCTTTTACCGGAGCTATCAGTGATCGTAACGGATATTTTGCTGAAGCCAATGGGGGAACGATTTTTTTGGATGAGGTGGGCGAACTACCATTATCCACACAAGCTCGTTTGTTGCGTGTCCTTGAGTCTGGCGAATATATTAAGGTAGGTTCTTCTAAAGTTCAGAAGACAGATGTGCGTATTGTTGCTGCTACAAACGTGAATTTTGCAGATGCAATAGCGGAAGGACGTTTCCGTGAAGACTTGTATTATCGTTTGAATACAGTGCCAATCAAAATACCTCCTTTGCGTGAACGTCCAGATGATATTGCTTTGCTGTTCCGTAAGTTTGCTGCTGACTTTGCTGAAAAATATCGTATGCCTGCCATTCAGTTGACTGACGATGCCAGACATATGCTTGTATCATATTCCTGGCCTGGCAATATTCGTCAGTTGAAAAATATAACAGAACAGATTTCTATTATAGAAACCAACCGCGATATTACAGCAGACATTTTACAGGGGTATTTGCCTGCGCAACCGGTATCTCGTCTGCCGGCTTTATTGGGAGTGAAGAATACTTCCGGAGGAAAAGGTTTTGAAAGCGAGCGTGAAATTCTTTATCAGGTTTTGTTTGATATGCGTCGCGATGTAACCGAGCTGAAAAAACTGGTTCATGATATTATGTCCGAACGTGCCGGAACTCCGATAAATCATCCTGCGGAAACTGCGACTGTACATTATTTACAGAATCCGGTAGGAATGGTACAAGAACCTCCAGTAGTGGTTGCTCCGGTTTCTGTGCCTGTTGTAAAGCCTTCTGTTTCGTCAGTAAATACTATATCTCCAGTAAAGGTTTCTTCGGATGAAGTAGCAGAAGTACAAGACACAGAAGAATATGTAGAGGAAAATCTTTCTTTGGATGAGGTGGAGAAAGAAATGATTCGGAAAGCATTGGAGCGCCATCACGGCAAACGCAAGAATGCGGCAAATGATTTAAAAATATCAGAGCGTACGCTCTATCGAAAAATAAAAGAATATGGGCTTGATTAAAAAATATTATAAGTTAGTTTCTGTTTTGTCTGTTGCTGTCTGTATAATGGCGGCATGTACTGTGTCATATAAGTTTAATGGTGCATCCATTAATTATGATAAGGTAAAAACAATTTCTTTCGAAAATTTCCCGAACCGTTCTGCAGCGTTTGTATGGGGACCTATGGAGTCGATGTTTAATACGGCTTTGCAGGATATTTACATGCAGCAAACTCGCTTGAAACAGGTTAGACAAGGGGGAGATTTGGAATTGTCAGGTGAGATTACAAACTACGATGCTTATAATAAGGGTGTAGGTTCCGACGGTTATTCTACTATGGCTGAGTTGAGAATGACTGTTAATGTACGTTTCGTGAATAACACAAATCATGCTGAAGATTTTGAACAGCAATTTTCTGCGAGCCGTGAGTATAATGCAAGCCAGCAGTTGTCTTCTGTTCAGGAAGATCTGGTTAACCAGATGATTGATGAAATAGTGGAACAAATATTTAATGCAACAGTAGCGAACTGGTAATTCATTCAAATGATGCAGCAACGTTTATATGAGTGGATATTGCATCCGGAATATTTGAATAAGGATAGCTTGTTTGAGTTGAGAAATTTATTGGCTCGCTATCCTTATTTTCAGACAGTCCGGTTACTTTATCTGAAAAATCTCTTCTTGCTTCAGGATGCTGATTTCAAGGATGAATTAAGGAAAAGTGCATTGTATATAGCCGATTTAAGTGTTCTTTTCTATTACATCGAGGGAGAGCGTCTGGTAATAAAGAAACACCCCTCTGAAAAAAACGTATCAAGTAATTCCTCTACTGACCGGACTTTAGATTTGATAGACCGTTTCTTGTCGGATTTATCGGAGGAAACTTCTATGGAACTGCCATTGCCAGCAGAAGTTAATGTAGATTATACTTCCATTTTGATGCAGGAACCTGATGCAGAGCCTGCTTCTTCTGCCATGTTGAAAGGCCAGGATTTGATTGATAACTTTATTGAACAGTCAGCAGGTTCTGAAACCTTGGCTGTGGTGGAAGAGGATGACTTGATGCAAGAATCAGATACGACAGATGAAGTTCCGGAGGAAACAGATATACAAGAGGGAGAAGATGAGGTAGAGAGAATAGAAGAAAGTTCGGATGAAAATTATTTTACTGAAACTTTGGCTAAGATCTATGTAAAACAGCAACGATATGATAAAGCTCTTGAAATAATTAAAAAATTAAATTTGAAATATCCAAAAAAAAATGCTTACTTTGCAGACCAAATAAGATTTTTGGAAAAATTGATTATTAACGCTAAATCAAAATAAAAGAAAATGTATTCATTGTATTTATTATTTGTAGGATTAATCGTACTTGCAGCTGTGTTGATGTGTTTTGTCGTGTTGATACAGAATTCTAAGGGAGGAGGTCTCTCTTCTAGTTTTGCTGCTTCAAACCAGATTATGGGAGTTCGCAAAACAACAGATTTTATTGAAAAACTTACTTGGGGATTGGCTATCTTTATGGTTGTAGTAAGTGTTGCTACAGCTTATGTTATTCCTACCACAAGCGAAGCTTCATCTGTTATTATGGATCAGGCAGTAAAAGAACAGAAAACTAACCCTCTGAATGCTCCTGCAGGATTTGCTGCTCCTCAGTCTGATGCAGCAACCGATCAGCCTGCTGCTGCTCCTGCAGCTAAAGATTCTGCTGCTAATTAATAAAAAAGATATATTGCAGAATGAGCGACCCTCGAAAAAGGGTCGCTTTTTTATTGTCTATAAAAACTAGCTATTCCTTGATTTGAGTTTGGACTAGCTAGATCAGGACTATTATTGTCTAAAGTTATTGAACGGGTGTATTTCGCGTTGGAAGAGTGATGACAAAGAGTTATACTGATCGCTATTAAGGTATAGTTGGGAGTAAATAAAAAAAGAGACTGCTTTGAATAAGCAGCCTCTTTCTACCTTAATTATTGGAAGGATTTATTATTTCTTGAAATATCTGTTGTACAGACCTTCGAAACCTTTACCATGACGAGCTTCGTCTTTTGCCATTTCGTGAACTGTATCGTGGATTGCATCCAAGTTCAGCTGTTTAGCACGAGTAGCGATACGTTTCTTGTCTTCGCAAGCACCGCATTCAGCGTTCATACGTTTTTCCAAGTTAGTTTTTGTATCCCATACGCAGTCACCCAGCAATTCTGCGAATTTTGCAGCGTGTTCTGCTTCTTCCCAAGCGTAACGCTTGAAAGCTTCAGCTACTTCAGGATAGCCTTCACGGTCTGCCTGACGGCTCATTGCCAAGTACATACCAACTTCTGTACATTCGCCCATGAAGTGGTTGTTCAAATCCTTAATCATTTCGTCGTCGCAACCTTTAGCTACACCGATAACGTGTTCGTCAACAAACTGCAAGCCACCTTCTGCTGTTTCTTCCATTTCTTTGAATTTAGAAGCTGGAGCTTTACACAAAGGGCATTTTTCAGGAGCTGTTTCACCTTCATAGATGTAACCACATACAGTACAGATAAATTTTTTCATAAGTCAAAAAGTTTTAGTTATTAGTAATATTTTATTTGCCATTTACAGGCATTAATTTTCATTTTTCTCGTTTAGACATTCAGGACAGATACCTTTATAATAATGATGTATTTCCTCTATTTGGAATCCATCTTTATGTAAGAGGTCTGCCTCTTCGCTTTCCGTTTTCATTGGAATGTCATATATTTTTCCGCAAGTTTTGCATTGGAAATGTGCATGCATAGAAGTATCTCCGTCAAAACATGCATTGCGTTCGTCAATAGTTAACATGCGTGCTGCACCATGCTCAATAAACAGCTTCAATGTATTATATACAGTTGTTTTCGACAGGGTGGGTATATCTTTGCATAATGCTAAATAAATTTCATCTATACACGGGTGTGTATGATGCTTTAGCAAGTAGTCCATAATAGCAATGCGTTGTACGGATGGCTTGATGTTATAGCTAAGCAGATATTCGTAAACGTTCATGTTATTCTTTTTATTTTGTAATTGTTACAATTTTAATTCTTTGGCAAAGATATAAAGATTTTCTTAAAATCCAAAGCAAAGTTAGTTTTTTTATTTTTCTCATAGTGAACAATAAATAATTCCTATCTTTGCAGTAATGCACTATTTATATAACAATTTATATGAAATATGGTTTTGTAAAAGTGGCAGCTGCTATACCTTTAGTGAAGGTGGCCGATTGCCAGTTTAATGCTCAGCAGACAAGTAAACTGATTGTCGAAGCTGATTCGAAAGGCGTACAGGTTATTATTTTTCCGGAATTAAATCTAACTGGATATTCGTGTGGCGATTTGTTCGGGCAGACTTTATTGCTTGAGCAGGCAGAAATAGCTTTGATGCAGGTTATGAATGAAACTCGTCAGTTGGATATCATATCTATTGTGGGCATGCCTGTTGTTGTCAATTCTACCTTGATGAACTGTGCTGTGGTCTGCCAGCGTGGAAAAATATTGGGAATTGTTCCTAAAACATATTTGCCTAACTATAAAGAATTTTACGAGCAGCGTTGGTTTGCTCCATCAACGGCACATGCAGATGATGAGATGGTTCGTATATGCGGGCAGCATGTTCCTGTCAGTTCCGATTTGATATTTGAATCAACAGATTTATGTTTTGGTGTAGAAATTTGTGAAGATGTATGGGCTACCATTCCTCCAAGTTCTCATTTGGCATTGAAAGGAGCTGATGTAATATTCAATATGTCTGCTGATACCGAAAATATCAGTAAGCATCAGTATTTGCGTTCTTTGCTGGCACAGCAGTCTGCTCGTTGTCTGGCTGGATATGTTTTTGCTTCTTCTGGATTTGGAGAGTCTACTACTGATGTCGTTTTTGCAGGAAACGCTCTTATTTATGAGAACGGAACACTACTGGCTGCTTCCGAACGCTTCTCATTTGAGGAACAGTTGGTTGTCAGTGAAATTGATATCGAACGTTTGAGAGGAGAGCGAATGGTGAATACGACTTTTGCTGCTAGCGTACGGACATATAAAGACTATCCGGTAAAGCGTATTCCAATTGAAATGACTAAAGCGAATGAAGATTTTACATTGACACGTACGGTGGAACCTCATCCTTTTGTTCCGGCAGGAGGTAAGTTGCTTGATGAACGCTGTGAGGAAATCTTTTCAATTCAGGTAGCGGGATTGGCTAAGCGTTTGGTACATACGGGATGTAAAACGGTAGTTGTCGGCATTTCCGGTGGATTGGATTCTACACTGGCTTTGCTGGTATGTGTAAAAACGTTCGATAAACTTGGATTGTCCCGAAAGGGTATTGTCGGCATTACGATGCCGGGATTTGGAACAACCGACCGTACTTATCATAATGCTTTGGATTTGATGAGTTCATTGCAGGTAACGACGAAAGAAATCAGTATACGCGATGCTTGCATCCAGCATTTTAAAGATATTGATCATGACATATCTGTTCATGATGTAACTTATGAAAATGGTCAGGCTCGTGAGCGTACTCAGATTCTGATGGACTATGCAAATAAGGTAGGAGGACTGGTAATTGGTACAGGCGATCTTTCCGAACTGGCACTGGGCTGGGCTACATACAATGGTGATCATATGTCTATGTATGGAGTAAATGCAAGTATACCGAAAACACTGGTTCGGTATTTGGTTACTTGGGTAGCAGAAACCGGAGTGGATGAAAAATCACGTGCAACGCTTCTCGATATTATCGATACCCCGATCAGTCCCGAACTGATTCCTGCAGATGAAAATGGAAATATCAAGCAGAAAACAGAAGATTTGGTCGGACCTTACGAATTGCATGATTTCTTCCTTTTCCATTTCTTGCGTTTCGGTTCTCGTCCGGCAAAGATTTTCTATTTGGCAGAGATTGCTTTCCGTGATGTGTACGATAAAGAAACAATAAAGAAGTGGCTTGTAAATTTCTGCCGTCGTTTCTTTAATCAACAGTTCAAACGCTCTTGTTTGCCTGACGGTCCTAAGGTGGGATCTGTTTCTTTAAGTCCTCGTGGTGACTGGCGTATGCCGAGCGATGCTAGTTCAGCATTGTGGTTACAGGAATGTGAACAGCTATAATGATATTGAAGGAAATGACATGCCGGAAGCAACTGTTTGGCTTTTGGCATGTCATTTTACTTTTTAGGCATCTTTCCCTGAAATCATCAGAAAAACATCAGCATCTTTTCCTGAAAACATCAGCATCTTTTTTTATTTTTTCAGCAATTTTTCATCCTTTCTTCTGCATCTTTTTAAACGTATATTCTCTGGCATGCAGATTAGTCTATAATCCAAATCTTTGAGTGTCTATTTCTTTCACTTCTTTTTCCTTGAATCCTTTGAACTTATAGCTGAAAGACAGGGTCAAACTGCGCTGGTTTCGTTTGACGCTCATGTCTGCAATTTGAACTCCGTTGCGTATGGTTGTATACGGATTCATCGAATTGAATATGTCATTTAGGCGCAGTTGTATGGAAGTTGCTTGATTAAGAAATGTATATCGGATAGTGGCATCTGTCTTTCCTATAGGCTTTATCGTATAACTTCCCTGTATTCCTTTGGTTTGTCCGAAGGCACTGAGTTCTATTTTTATGTCCGGTTTTTGGGATAGTGTAAATGTGTTATTCCAAATGCCTATTCCTGTCCATTGTTTTCGGTCGAAAGGTGCATCAAAATAATGGCTGGCTTTGTCGTGTTTCAGAATTGCGCTTAGCGATAGTCGGCTACTCCACCATTTCCCGATTTTAAAGGGGAGGATGGAAGAAAATGTAAGTTGATTCATATAGTCCCAGTTCTGATAATTATATATGGACTTCAGTTCGTTGGGAGGCAGGTACATCATTTGCGTAAAGTAATGAGGCCTGTGGCTGTAGCGCATCTGAAAAATATATTTGCGTTTTAATATATAGCTAAGATGGGCGGAATAATCGGTGTACGGCTTGAGGTAAGTGTTGCCTATTGCTACTTGGTAATTGTCGATATGGTTTATGGCTCCACTCATTACCCAATAGCTTGGATATGTCTTGTCGGAGTTGAATGAAAATTGTAACAAATGGAAAGGGGAAATAATGTATCCAAGTTGTAGGGTAGGGTATATGGCCCATTTTTTATAATTCATCATTTTGTAAAACTCCAGCGAAACGGATGCGCTTAAACTTAGTTTCTTGTTGAATTTATATTCGGAGCCTGCATATAAATTATAGGTGTATTCCTTTATTCGGGAGTCCAGATTCTGTTTGCTCATCGTTGGGGCATCGTATTGTTGCCGGTTACTGTTGGTTACATACGAAAAGGAAGTGCCATAGTCCAATTGCCATGCCTGATTGAGAATGTGATGTTGGTCTGCGTATATTTTGCAACGGTTAATCACTTGCCTGGACGAGCTGAGAAATTTCTGCAAAGCTTCAATCGGTTGAAGTGTTTGAAAATGCTGATCCTCTATATTCCGGTAGTAAGTATAATCTGCGCCGGTTTTTAATCCGGAAGCTGAAGTCAGGTATAGTGAGAGATTGTGTACCTGGATTTGACTGTTGGAAATGTTTTCAGATGCAAACTGATTGCCGGAAGCTGTCAGGGTGTTTTGATCGTCAGGAGTAAGACTGGTTGTATAATCCAGACTTAGGCTGCTTTGAGAAGTAAATTTATAGGTGCTGCCAATTTTCAGCAGATGTGTGTTGCTTCGACCTTCTCCGGAGAAGTTTTGGCAGACATGGTGTTGGTTGCCATCGACTGTATGGAGAGTTTCCAGACTATTACCCTGACGGCTGTATTCATTAGTAAAATGATAGGTAAAATCTGCATCAAACTTTTTGGAGGTATAGGCTAGCGTAATACCACCTTCTCCGTCGCTTTGCTGCTTTTGGCTGTAGGTTCCGTTGATTTCTCCTTGTAATTTGCCTTCATCTGTTTTATACTTTGGGGTATGAATATTTATGGATGCACCACGAACATGGTATTGTGGGGGAGTGGTGTACATGATTTCGACTTTCTCCACTCGTGAGGCTGGCATGCTTTTCAGGAGTGTAAGAATTTGCTCGTAAGTCATGGAAGATACCTTATCGTTTAATAAGATATTAACCGAACCACTTCCTGCGAGTGTCAGAGTTCCATTATATTCCATAATTCCGGGAAGGTTTTTGATAACTTCATAGGCATTGGTTACAAGTTTGGTGTTTGTCAGCTGGGTAATGTCATATATCAGTTTGCTTCCTTCCATTTTTAGCAGAGGTTTTTCTCCTTCGATTATTATTTCACGAAGCTGATTGTCTTTAGGATGCATGATGATGTGATGTCGGATATTGTTCTCCTGAAAACACTTTCTTATTGTCTGGAATAGCAGATGTTGTACGGTCAGACAGTAATTTTCCCGTTTTTGACGGAAATGGAAATTTCCTTCCTTGTCGGTTATCGTTGCTTCGATAAATACAGAGTCGGCCGACTGGAGTATAACTGTTGCTCCGTCTATTCCTTGTTGTGAAGCATCTGTTACCTTACCTTCTATAACTTGTGCAGACAGGTGGGTACAAAGAGTTCCCGCACATATCACAATGCCTAATATGATCAGTCGTTTCATACGTTTGGGTTATTTGTTTGTTTTCCCTTGAAAAAATCTCTCTACGTTGAGTTCTTTTATATAGCTTTCGGCATCTTGAAGCATATTTGTATATTTCTTCGGCTTTCCGGCCTGCTCGACCGCTTTGATGAATTTTTCGTAATAGACAGCCTCTTGTTCAGGCTGTTGCAATTTGCCGTATAAGAAGGCTGTCTGGTATAGCATATGCAGCTTCTCTGGGTTTTCTTTTAATATCTTGCTGTAGCAGGCAATGGCATCCTTGTATTGATGGAGTTGAATGTGGTTTGTTGCTGCTGTTTCATACAGAGAAGTAACCAGTTGCTTGTCGGGCTGTAAGAGATCAAGTGCATCTTTTATGTCCTGTTGGCTTTCTTTTATCATGCCTATTTTACTTCCTATTACACCCAGTTGAGATAAAATATAAGCATTTTTTCTCTCTGATAGATTATTGGCACGGACCAGACAATCGTATGCTTGGCTGAGGCTGTCTGTGTATGCATACGATAGTCCGAGATAATATTCCGTACTGGCCTGTCTGTCGCCGGATTGTCTGATTTTCTGGTACAGTTTGATAGCATCTTGGTGCAATCCTGCCTGATTGTATGCGTATGCTTTCAGTCTGTTTATGTTTAAGTCGGTAGAGTCAATGGAGGTATATCGGCATAGATATATCAGTGCAGAATCAGGTTGTTCCATGCTCAAAAAATTCTGAGCAAGTGCGATAGTGTTATTCTGATTCTCTATATCTTGCATTGCAATTATTTTGCGGTATATAAGTGCAGAGTCTGGTTTTTCTAGTTTGTCGTAGCATTTGGCGATAGTATTCAGTTTGGTTTCCGAAGAGTCTTCTTTTATAAATGTATTATATAGCTCAATACTTTGCTGGTAGTACCCCCTTTGGTAATAACAATTGGCTAGTGCATGTACGATCGTATTAGAAACATGTATGCTGAGTGCTTTTTTGTAGTTCGATAAAGATTTTTGCAGCTTCCCTTTTCGATGGTATTCTTCTCCTTGCATGTAATAGACTTTCCAGTCGGTTGAATCGCTTGGAAGTTGATAGATTGAAGTTCTTGCATAACAAAATACAGTCATCATCAGGCTGATAAAACAAATGATAGAATGCTTCATAGTGGTTATTTTTCAGGTTTAAACGAAACGGGTAGGGTGAACTCCATGTTGACTTTGGTGCCGTCTGTGAGTTCGGCAGGTGCCCATTGTGGAGATTCTTTCAGAAGACTTATTACTGCTTGTTCGAAAGCTTTCTCTTTTGGGGATTCAAGAATCTGAAATTTTTCCAGCTTGCCGGCTGTATTTACTGTAAACTTGATGACGACTTTTGCATCTTTATTTTCAAGTCCTTTGGGATATTTCAAATTTTGGGCTATCCATGAATAAAAGGCTGTAATGTCTTTATCTTTATCAAAACGAGGACGCTTGAGTATTGTCTTCTTAGGATGAATGGATACGGTTTGTAACATTTCAGTATTATCTGTTTTTTTTATTGTGCTTTTATAATATATCCATCCACTTATTCCAAGTATAGCTAATAATATGAGTGTATATAGATATATACGCTTACTATGCTGTTCGGGTTTACTCTTTCCTAAGAAATAAACTTCATTATCTTCTTTATTCATAATTATTTAATATTTTAAATGATTGATTTTTCAACTAATGATTTCAATACTTTCAGGGCTTCTTTCGAAACATGCAAAATGAACTTTGCAGAAGTTTTTGTATCAGCAAGTATAAGTTCTTGTTTGTTGATATTTATTACATATATGAAGTTGCTGTTTATCACAAGACTTCTGCCTACTCGAATAAATATACTGGCATGGTCTTTTAATTGTTGTTCTATGATTTTTTCAAAAGCTGATAGGTTGAAGGAAAATGTATATTCTTCACCATTTATTAATTTCATAGTTGTGTAGCTGCCGTCTGAACTGATGTAGACAATTCCGGTATCTAAGACTCTTACCAGTATGGTATTGTTGGAAACTGTTAGGTAATTTGGCATAACATTAAATGTATTCATTAAATGTGTTTCTATAATTGTATCAAACAAAAGAAGAAATTTTTGCTCAGATAGTGTAATTCTCATTTTGCTTTTTTGTGAAATCCCTTTTTCATTTTATGAATTTATCTAGAATCGTTTTTTGATATTCTTCTGTAGCGGTATTCTTTTATATGTTCTGATTATTTTACGAGGATTTATTTTGTACACAGTAAAATGTTCTTTGGAATGTTGATGACGAGTTGGGAGATGTACTAATAGTATTAGTTATTATGTGGTGTATTTTAGGTAAAAACATGCCGTTGTTTTAATGAAGAGAAGGCGTTGTTTTTCCATTGTGCCGCTTTTTGCGGATAATGCGGTGTATTTTCCTTCGCGCACATGCGCCCGCCCGCGCAATAAATTTATTGTGCATGTTTTCCTCCTCCTTCTGCGTATGCTGAAAAAATATGCCGCGTAACATACCTGTTTTTCAGCGTTTTACGAAAAAACTTTCAGGAAAAGTCAAAAAAAAGTCGTGTAAAAGTTGGAGTTTGCGAAAAAGTGCGTAATTTTGCACCCGCTTTCGAGAGAGAAACGCGCTGAAGCATTGACAGAGTGGACGTGAGGTTTCCGGTTTTTCGGGTGTTGCCTTGTATCTTACCTTAGCGGTGCTAAGGGAGCGAGAAGGGCTTGCGGTTCCGGTTTCTGACCGCTGAAAATTTTTTCGAAAAAAAACTTCGAAAAAAATTTGGTGGTTAAGAAAAAACCTCTTACCTTTGCAAACGCTTTCGCTAAC
>OGYW01001863.1_pt1 | contig 17338 bp, 19 predicted proteins | sample 1576621 | NCBI WGS metagenome assembly OGYW01 (sample SAMEA3541528, study PRJEB24748) | human gut metagenome | biome: human gut; feature: human-associated habitat; material: faeces | place: China | collected 2012 | reverse complement strand
AGAAGCTGAACTGAAAGCAATTGACAAGATGTGGGACGAGGAGGGCGACCTTACATGTCGTGCACTCGTTGAAACCTACCATAAGGTCAAAGGCAAAAAGCTTCCATGGGATGATTATAAAACTCCGCGATTTGATGATGAGGCGATCCAAGCGATCAGGGATGTTGCAGATAAGTATGATATCCCGGTTGAGTTGATTACGAAGTTGATTGTTTCTGTAGATACCAATAAGCACATTACGAAGAACAACAAAATGCAAAAGGCATTTGACAGCATTATTGGACAAGGCTGGTTGCACTATAATTCTGTCGAGGGAGCATTGAACCATGAAGATTAAGCGCATACAAGTAAAAAACATAGGTCCATATGTCAACGAAAATGCCTTCGATTTTGATGTATCAGACATTACTAAAAGAATGGTACTGATCGGCGGCAAAAATGGTGCAGGTAAAACGACACTGTTTAACGCTATCAAAATATGTCTCTACGGCTGCGTTGCATATGGCTTTGAATCAAACAACGCAAAGTACTTTGCCGAGATAGAGAAAATTATCAATGCCAATGAAAAACTGCAAAAAATTGGTGAGGCAGAAGTTGTCGTTGACTTGCTGATGGATGACGGAAAGTACGATCACACATACACGTTTGTCAGATCATGGAGGGTAGCAGGCAAGAAAATAGCAGAAACCTTTACTGTGTACAAAGACGGCGAGACACTTTCTGAGACAGAAAAGAGTGATTTTGAGAGCTATCTTTTACAGACACTGCCCCCCAATCTCTTCCGCTTCTACTTCTTTGACGGCGAAAAAATCAGTGATTTCGTGTTCAACAGCAGCAAAAACTCCGACTTTAAGGATGCGTTTTTAAAGCTCTGCAGCCTTGATACGATGGAGATTATTCGGGAAAACTTCCGTAGAATTTCTCGTAGCAAGGCAAAGGGGACCATGACGCTTTCAGCGGAATACGATAGATGCCTTGAAGCAGACAATCTGATTGCACAGAGAGTAGAATGCGCTGAGGATGAATATCGAGAGATTTCCAATGAGATTTTGATTATTGATCAGAGGCTTGCGTCTCTTGAAAAGGCATACGCCAAGGGTGGCGGTATTTCTAAAAAAGAATGGCGCTCTATGCAAGATCAGATTGCAAAAGAGGATGCTCGCCGTGAGGGACACCATAAATGGCTCAAAGAAATGGCCAATAATGTGCTCCCATTTATTATCCTTAGAACTCAACTGGAAGAACTAAAGGCCCAAATTGCACTGGAACACAAGGCACAGGTCGATGCAAATGTAAAAAGCACAATTGATACCCCGGAAATCAAGTCGATCATCTCCGGCGTGTTGAGCCGGGCAAATATAGAATTAGCCGACGATATTTCTGAAAAGGTTATCTACGAGATTGCCAGCTATGCCAGCCACACTTCACAGATAACGCCCATTCTCAATTTGTCTGACTTCGACAGATTTGAACTAACTGCAAAAATCAACAGTCTCCTGGCTTATGACACCAACCGTGTCAGAGAAGCGACTGATGACATTAAGGCTTCTTTAAAATGCGTAAAACGCATCCGAAAGAAAATGGAGCGGAGCAGTATCGAAAACTATGATGGATACTTGCAGATGAAAAGCGATTTGAATGAGCAGAAGTCCAAATGCACGCAACAGCTTCTGGAAGTAGATAAAGAATTGCAAGAACTACGCGCCCAGAAAGCGATATCTGCATCTAAACTTTCCAAGGCTAAAAGTGATTATGAGGCACTCTTGAAAAAGCAGTCCATTAACGATATTTCAGCGCGTGCACTACTGGCATTTGATGAACTCCAAAAGACGCTTTACGATAAGAGTATTCGTTTAGTCGAGACGGGATTTAGCCAATTCTTCGCAAGTCTGATCAATAAATCTGATTTGATTGATGGAATCCATATCGATGATAGTTTAAATGTTCTTCCCTATAAAAACAAACACTTTAAAGCTGATGAAATACGTAAAATCATTGGTAAGAACGGTGTTGAGTATCTTATTGCTCAAATCGGCCTGTATGCTTACGAAGTCCTGCAGCAAAAGCTTATTGCCGGTGAACCCGAGTTTGAACTGCCGGTTGAGGTAAAGCAACAGCTTTCTGCAGGAGAAAAGCAAATCTTCATTATGGCACTATATCAAGCACTTTCGCAGCTCAACAAAATCAATGTGCCTTACATCGTAGACACACCGTTTGCGAGAATCGATAAGGAACATCGAGGAAAGATCCTGAGTCAGTTCTTCAAAAAACTCAATGGTCAGATTATCATCTTGTCTACCGATGAGGAGATTGTTGGTGAGTATCGCGAGAGCATATCGGACATCATTTCCAATACATTTGTCTTGAACCACACAGCAAACGGAAATACTGAAATCCTGGCAAACACTTATTTCGGAGGCAAGCACAATGACTAATAAGCTTCATACGTCACAAAAGACCCAGGAGATATTCAACTCGTTAGGTCAGTCATTGAGATTGCAGCCATTTATTCTATCTAAACTGGCAATCGCACTGTCGGTCAGAAAGGGACAACTTCAAGCCAATGACTTCAAGACTGATAATAATGGCTTGGAACTGAGCCGGCAGGTCATTTTCGGTGATCACGATTTGCTGTTTAAATCTCTCATTATTAACAACGAGGGCAAAGTGATTCGCGAGGATGACTATTTCCCCGGTTTGGTAAAGGCTCATTTGGATCGAGGAGCAAAGCTTCTCGAAGACGAAAAACGGTACAGCAAAGATTTCTATAATCATCTGTGCCATCTGGATGACAACATCTAAAGGAGGTTTATATGGATTATCCAAAGGTCAAAGTCTGTTTAGATACCTCAGAAGATAACCTGATAGATGAATTGTACACGCCGTGTCTAAAGTGGGCTGAACGCTTTGACCGAGGCGTCGGCTACTTCACAACAGGGTGGCTCACATACAACGTCGCAGGATTATCCGACTTCGCCTCTCGCAGAGGAAAAATGCGCTTAATTACAAGTCCCATTCTTTCCACGGAGGACACGGACGCAATTATTGGAGCTGAGAACCAAGATGGTAGCGCATTCTTGCGCCTCGAAGCAGCTCTCCTCGAAAATGTTGAGATACTCAAACAAGAAATGGAAGCAGATATTATAAATACATTTTCCTGGATGCTGTATGATGGAATTATTGATATGCGTTTTGCAATTCCTTGTGAAAAGTTGGAGGAAGGAGACTTTCACGATAAATTTGGCATTTTTTATAAGGGCAACGATGCGCTATCCTTCTCTGGCTCTATCAACGACAGCAAGCATGGATTCCAGAATTATGAAAGCATAAAAGTCTTCAAAACGTGGGCTGGTACACAGGAGTATGTCGATGCGGATACCGCTCGTTTCGAGAAAATCTGGAATCGAAAAGACCGCAATCTCAAAATGTTTACCATTCCACAAGCAGTTAAAAACAAAATATTTGAATTGCGTTCCCCGGATAGGCCGTATTCTTTGCCGGCAGGTTCGAGTAAATGGGTTCATCAGGACATAGCAGTAAAGACCTTTCTGGAAAAAGAGCATGGCATTCTGGCAATGGCTACCGGAACCGGAAAGACTGTTACTGCAATGAAAATCATCAACAAGCTGTTTGATAGCGGGGAAATTCGTCGCGTTGTTATTACTATGTACGGCAACGATTTGCTGGATCAGTGGGCAATTCAAATTCGAGAAAACTACAAGAACAAGCAAATCAACTATCATTATGCATCCCAGAAGATGATGAAAGATTTCGTCATGCACCCAGATGATTCCATCTTAATTCTTTCTCGTGACGCCAGAAATCTCTCCAAATTGCTGGACTTGTTTGATCGTCTACCTGGCGATTATCGCAATGATACGCTGTTTGTTTTTGACGAAGTACATGGAGCTGGTTCTAATACTTTTGTCGAAAATCTTTCGGGCAGGCTCGCTCCGTATCGATATCGCCTCGGGTTGAGCGCTACGCCAGAGCGTGAGTACGATGAGGCTGGAAATGATTTCTTGCTGAATGAAATTGGAGAAGTAATTTTTGAGTTTACGCTGCAGGATGCCATTCAAAAAGGAATCCTGTGCGAATTCAATTATATTCCTCTGCCCTATGTTCTCTCTGACGAAGAAAAGCTCAAAAAGCGCAAGATTATCGCAGCGTTCAATGCAAAAAAGGAGAGCGGAGAACCTGTTGATGAAAAGGATATGTTTACTCAATTGGCGCTTGTCAATAAAACAGCGGTCAACAAGCTGGAGGAGTTTGAAAGTCTGATTTCTCAGCGACCGGAGCTGTTGCAGAAGTGTATCATTTTTGTTCAGACCATGGAATATGGCGCAAAGCTCCAGGAGATTCTTGTCAGGTACAGCGACAAATATCATACCTACTATGCCGATGATGAAAAAATCAATTTGGAGAACTTTGCGGCAGGAAAAATTGACTGCCTGCTGACCTGTAAAAAAGTTTCCGAGGGAATTGATATCAGCAGCGTCACGAACATTATCCTGTTTTCTTCTGACCGTTCCAGGCTCGTGACAACGCAGAGAATCGGGCGCGCATTACGCCTGGATAAAAACAACCCAGAAAAGAAAGCAACTGTTGTGGACTTCGTGATTGAGGATTCCGAGGAAAATGACAATAACGCCGATGCCGATCGTGCAGAGTGGCTTACAGAGCTTTCACAGACAAGGAGATGCGAACATGAGAAATAAAATTATCGAAAATGCGATTGATTCCGTTGTCAACGCATCGAACACCTCGTCCGACTTCAAACTGGCATTCAGACAATATGTCAAAAACAAGTTTGATGATAACGCCAAAGAGAGCGATTTAAAACGGATACTTACACTGATTGAGGATGATGAGGAGGATATTCAGGTATGAAGATGGCGATCCTCGAGCTTGAATATAAAAATATCCGAAAAATCACTGCCTTGAAGCTCCCCTTTACCAAAGCCGATGGCTCCGTAATCAGCAACAATTTTATTATGATGGCCAACGGTACCGGTAAGACAACCACAATGGAACTCATCAAAGGATTATTTGATGGAACAGCCGCTGGATGGACTGCGTCCAAAGTGCGTTCTTTCGCGCCTACATTAACGGAAGCAGATACAGGTGAATTCAGCATCACTGTCAAATTTGATGATAGACAGTATAAGTACTTCCTCTCTATGAATTACAAAGATGGAACGGTGCAGGTGGAAACCTCTGCTCCTCCCAAGGGTCGAGAAGCTGGACTTCGTTTACCTGAGTCTATTCGCGGTATTTTTACGCCTGAATTTGTTAGGCGCTTTGTGTTTGACGGTGAGCAGGCGGCGAAGTCTATGGACAGCTCATCCAATGAAGCTGATGAAACGATTCGCTACCTATATCGCCTCGATGAATTGGATGAGATTTTGGCCGCAAACCAGAGAATCCTTACCGAAATCCAAAACGCCGAAGGAAAGCGTGGAACATCCAGTTCACTTAGCAATTTGCGTACCCGGCAAAGTGACATTGACGCAATTCGGGCCAAGCTGAGAGCACGGTGTGAGAAGCTTCGCGAAGAGATTGCTGCGTTTGAAGCTGAAAAAGTAGAGAAGGAGAAACAGCGCCAGGAACTCGACAAGAGCTATGAAAAGCTGAATCAAGAGAAAAATGATATTCTCAAGGAACAGCAGAAGAATCGCGGCGAAATCGACGTTAAGATCACTTCTATTCTGGGGATAATTAAGTCTCCCTATCTACTGAGCGAAAGCCTCTGTGCGAGAATGTTCGAGTTAGGCAATAGCATGAAAAAACTCAAGTTGCCTAAAACCATTGCCAAAGACTTCTTCACCGAATTGGCTTCTGCAGACCGGTGTGTCTGCGATAGATGCATTGGCGAACGGGAGAGAACGGCTATCCTGAAGCGGGCTGACCAGTATCTGGGAAGTGACCAACAGTCGGTTCTTAACACGGTTAAGAGTAGTCTGATGGACAGTGTGTATGACGAACGCTTAAAAAAGGCCTTCGAAGAACTCGAGGAACTGAGAGCTCAAGCTAATCGCCTCGATACGAGATTTAAAACTAATGAGGAAAAACTCATTAAAGCCGGAGGCGAAAAGGCTCGTGAACTGCAGGAGCGAATTGAGGAACTGATCAGACTTATCAGCATTGCTTGTGATGAACTTGAGCGCATTGAATCCAAGGATGAAAACGACGCTTCTCTGACAGAAGAAAACAACCTTCACAAGGCGGATCAAAAATTTAAGTACTACGAGCAGGAAATAGCGAAGGCAACAAGAACAAATACTGCATTGCGCAAAAAAGAGTTGGTTGATTCCTTGGTGAATGAGATCAAACTACAGGCTACCACAGCGCTGAAGCAAGAAATCGTCAAAAAGACCAACGAGAAACTTCGCCGTGTTATCGTTGACGATTATGTAGAAATCGAAAGCATCGATAGGTACATAAAACTAAAGGGTAGGGACGGTGCCAGCGAAGGTCAAACTCTTAGCATTGCCTACTGTTTCCTGGGCACTCTTTTCGAAGATTCTGAGTTGGAATTTCCGTTCATTATCGACTCGCCTACCGGCAAGATGGATTTCGAAAAAAGGCAGGCTGTTGCAGATATCATTCCTCTGGTATTCAATCAGATGATTGCCTTTGTTCAGTCAGCAGAAGTGGAGCGTTTTGCGGACAGATTCTATGCAAATCCCGATTCGCAGTATCTTACGGTTGTGGCATCTCCCCAGGATCAGGCCGTAGTTGTTTATGAAGGAATTGACTTCTTCGATTCGTATCAAAGAGAGCACAAAGGAGATGAAAAATAATGCATTTTAAGATAGCGAAAAGTGCCCAAAGCTACTTTAACAACATTATGAATCTCGAAGGCTCCCACGCTGCGGAGGATAAGAATAAGTTTATCCAATTCGATGTGTACTACTGCTGTGCATTGATTGGCATGGCAGCAGGCCAAATCGACGAGGATACTTCGGAGTTGAAGGATCTTGTTGAAAGGTACCCAGTTCAATATCGTGACTGTAAAGCGCAAATTGCTGGGTTACTGGTGGCATCTGAGGCCAGAAGACTCGGCATCGATACGCAGAGCCCTAAGCTGGAGCAGATTATGCTACAGTATATTAGCAACAATGATACTCTGCTGTCTGAGGATGGAATTAAAACCCTTAACGCCTATGCGTTGAAAGGATACCGCCTGATTACTGATTATCCGTTGTTTGACAAACCTACTTCCAGAGAAGAATTTCTGGATGCATTCAATGTAGCCATGCAGTTTTACGAAAAGAAAGATAGCTAATCTGTGTAGGTGCTTAGTTAACCTGCGAGAGCGCACCACGAATACCCCACAGCCAAAATAGCGGCTGAAACGTAATGTTCCAGCCGCTATTTTTCTAAAAAAGTTTCAGTAGCTGTTTCCGCCGAACTGTGGTATATGTTTGTGCTGCAAGGAGGCGAGCGCATGAAATACAAGTTGCTGAAAGACCTATATGACTGCTTCTATACCCCACCTGAACTCCCAACTCAGAAACAGGAAATTGAGGAATGCCATCAAGCACTGAGCGAGGTGCTGGGCAAACCAGAGCGTCGGCTGGTGCTCCAGATCATCGACGCCAAAGACCGTATTGCTGAGGATACCTCCATCGACAGCTTTATCGCCGGATTTGAACTGGCGTGGAAGCTGTCCATAGAACTGAATCACTACAAAAACGAGCGCTCAGTCTCCTGCAGAACGGCAATGGGATTGGGGGCTCGTTTTGCATCTGCGAAGGAGGAAGAGGAATGAAGAAGTTCGTCATAGCAGCCATGATTGCCGCTTGTATCGCCTTGTGCACCGCTGTGTGGCTACACGGCAATGCGGTCGGGAAAACACCCGTCCCAGCCACAAAGACCGCTGTGAGCGCCAAGAAAGCAACCGTTGTGGAAACTGAAACAGAAGAGAATTCCGCGTCACTGGCAGAAACGGAAAACGAGGTTCCTCAGCAAGAAGTATCCCAAGAGGAACGTCCTGAACCAGAGACAGAGTCTATTGAAACGTCCGCAGATTCTGAACTCCAGCCTTCCGCAGAGCAGATGCCCGGTAAAAATTCTGTACCAGAGCAGACTCTGTCCCAACCTTCTAAAGAACTGCAGCCCGGTGACAAAGTCTATGTAGCGGGCTTCGGCTGGGTGGAGTACGAGGGGCCCAATCACTGTGAAGATGGCACGGACATTTACGAAAACGGCAACAAAATTGGAATCATGGGTTGAAATTTGAGAAAAACATCCAAAATAGGGTCAAGCCGCTATTGACAATCAAACTTTCTATGCTATTCTATAATGATTTGACCTCGAGGTTGAATGGGTGGCATGGGCGAGAAGGAGAGTATGCATGGCGTATGAGTTTGTTTGCGAATCCGAGGCAAAGCGCTATCGTTCGGATTGCTCGGATGTCCTGAAGGAAACCTGCAAGTTGCTGAAAAAGAAAGGCATTTCTGCGCAGTTTTCGCTTGTCGGAAGCGGAGCAAGGAATATGATCACGAGAAATGGAGCTGGCCCGTATGACCTTGACTACAATCTTTTGATCATGAAGGCAGAAGAAAGATATTGGAATGACCTGCGGTTGCTAAAAGAAACGGTAAGAAATGCTCTGAACCGGGCGGAGAGGAGAGAATTCTTTTCGGATGCCCAAGATTCAACTTCTTGCTTGACTGCACTGCTGCATTTTAAGGATACTCCAAATGTTGAATTCAGCTTTGATGTTGCGATTATCAAGAAAAACCCAACCGGGAACTATATGCGGTTAATACATAACAAACCTTGGAATCAGTACACATGGAATGAAGTGCCACGCTCACATCAAGTGAAAGATAGAGCGGATGAAATAAAGAAAGAAGGCTTATGGCAGGAGGTTCGGGACAAGTATCTTGAGAAGAAAAACATGTATCTGTCTTGGCAGGATCATAACCATCCTTCCTTTGCGGTGTATGTGGAAGCGGTGAATGAGGTTTATAACAAATATTTCAACGGAGGGGGTTGGTGCAATGTGCAATCGATTTTTTGACTACGATGACGGCGACTTCGCCATGAGCATTTCTGACAGCATGGCGATGGACTCCGATGGGGATCTCATGATGCGCATGGGAGATCACATGGCAATGGATATGGACACCGGCGATATTCACATGATCTCCTCGTGGTCTGATGATGACGAGGAGAAGAACATAGGCAGCGGCTCAATGGTTGAGCCGCCATAAACAAGGAAAACACTCTCAATCCGGGCAGAGAAAGCAGCGGGACAGGCCATATAGGCTTGTCCCGCTGTCTGTGTCGTAATAGTCAACAGTTTTGGGGAGGCAAATGCAAATAAACAGGTCGGCCAGGAAGGAGAGGTTTTCTCTTGACTGATTATCGGCACACCGATATAATAAGAACGGTGATGTATATGACGATCCAACAGATACTGCGGGAAAAGAACCTCTCCCGCTACCAGCTCTCCAAGAAAAGCGGTGTGCCTTGGGCAACGCTGGCGGACATTTGCTCCGGCAAGACAACGCTTTCCCGATGCAGTGCCGGTACACTCATGAAGCTGTCCTCCACACTGGATATCCCGATGGAGCAGCTCATTACGCTGACCGTGGAGAAACCACAAATGCATGGCGGCAAGCCGACTGACCGAACCTATCTGGAAAAGAATTTGCCCGCCAGTTTGGATAAAGCACTCCGTGAGTACATTCAGGGCGAAAAAGACAAAGTGTCTTATATGGATTGCCTGTGGGGAGAATTATATAGTGCGATCAACTCCAATCAGTGGAGTAATGCCATCACGCAGGAGCAGGCAGACTATCTCCGTGCAAAATATTTATGAGAGGTGAGAACCCAATCTCATCATGGCCCGATGACGATGACTAAACCTTAGGCAGCAGCTCAGCGATTGAGCCGCCATAGACAAGGAAAACACTTTCAAAATCCAGACGGAAAAACAGCGGGACAGGCCGTAAAGGCTTGTCCCGCTGTTTGCGCCTTATGGCAGATATTCTTCTGTGATCCGATACCGGCTGATGCCGAAGGCGTTGCTCCGCTCCACGATTTCCGCCGGGATCTTGGGCAGATACTTTTTGCTGAAGTTGGTGTCCCCGAAGTAAGCATCAAAGTTTGCCACCGGCAGGACCACCCATTCGCAATCATCCTGCCGGTTGGCAAGATAATAGCGGATCAGCGTACAGACAACCTCGGATGGAATTTCCTTCGGAAGTGCCGCTTTTACTTTCTCTGTCAGTTTGGGCGGCAACTCCGATCCCTCTCTGTGCAGCGGCCCCAGCTCCAACGCATCGGCAAGGACATCATCAAAGCGCAGCGTCCACGCGCCCTTGGTTTGGGGCGTAAAAATCGGGATCTGATACTGCATCACCTTGCTTCGCCATGCGGCGGCAAACTTTGACTGAATGACCTCCGCATATTTGAGTGAGGTGCTGCGCACCTTTTCCGGGTGCGTCAGCATGAAGTCTGCGGCGCGGAGGACATGGCGGAGAAACCAGCCGGTCCCGTCCGCATCCACCAGCTCCGGGAACTCCGTATGCAGTTCCGAAAAATCCGTCTGGAACTGCCATTCCTTGTTCGGTGCACGCTTCCCGTCCTCCGGCACACTGCACCAGGCGCAGAGCGCACGGCGGGCATAGTCAATTCGATTATGCGGATCACCCGAAATGACCGCGCCGTCCTTGCCATGGAACAGATATCCGCGAGCCAGAATGGTCAAAATCCGTGCCATCCCCTCAAACTCCAAAATCGTGGCAAAGGTGAAGCGGCCCAGCCATGTCGTGTCGCTCTTCTTGCTGGCGGTATAGGAAACCGTTCCGGTATACGCGCAGAATTCCTCCCATTCGTTAATCATCCCGCACCTCCAGGACATTCTTCTCGATGTACTCCGGCAGCAGATCCCACAGCAGGTCACGCCTGCCGAGGGCCACCACATAGCGCACGGCCAAAGCCGGTCTCACAATCGCGGTCAGCAGCTCCCGGCACCTGGCCGTCACGGCATCACGGTAGCTCCAGGAAGCGGACTTGTCCGCAAAGGCTCTCATCATAGCAGTGAAGGCTTCCGAGTCGCTTTCGCGGAACAGCTGCTTTTTCTCCCTGCCGGTGTTCTCGTCCTCCATATCACAGACAATGTCTCCCAGGATGCGGTAGCCGCCGAATCGGAAATCGGTCAGCAAATCGTAAATATCCTCAAACTCCGGCAGCCATTCCCGCAGGAAACGCTCCCGTGCATCCTCGTCCATGAGGTGCCAGGCCTGTTCCCGCATGGCCTGCCGTAGAGCGGACACCTTTTCCGGCGGCAGACTACCAAACAAGGCGTACAGCTCGTCGGGATCATATTCATTCTCCTGCCCTCTGGCATACAGAATGCGCTCCACATCGCTCTTCCGCTTTTTCTCCTTCACCGGAATGTGGCAGGCCCGGATACGGGAGAGACAAGCGTCATAATCCCGCAGCAGCGCGTCCACTGTCGCCAGCTTATCGGAATTTAACTGCTCCTTCCAGTCTGGCTGTTGGGCGAAGGAAAACAGTTCCTCATCCTTGGCGGGCTTTGCCTTGATGCGCGGCGTGTTCTTTTTCAGCTGCTGTGCCAGATACGGCAGGCGCTCTACATTGGAGTCCACCTCGTCCCAATCCACCTTTTTGAAAAACGCCTTTACCTTGGCCGCATGGGTAGGCTCGTACCAGGCGCGCCGGGTCTCCATTTCCTCTACCAGCGTTTTATATTTGAGGAAGTCGCTGCGCTTGACGGTCTTATGAGTCAGGTACTCATCCAGATCAGGGCGAATGCCGCTCTTGGCGGAGTCGATCTCCAGCCCAGTGAGGATGGCCAACGTCTCTGTCTCCTTCCGGCAGCGCTCCCGCTCCTCGGCGTCGGAGTTTTCGTTGTAGGCAATGATGCTGCGATCCAGCGCGGCGTTGCAGATCTGGCCGACGCGGGAGGAGAAGGAGCTGCGGACGGTTTCGAACCGGGCCTCCCAGTCGTCGGCATTGCGGATCTGTGGCTGGGCCGTGGGGATCATCAGCAGCGGCAGGTTGTGCGACCGGGAAAATATGCTCCGCGGCCGCGGAGAATCGTGATGGATGTTTCGTTTCACGCATTCGTTCAAAATGGGATCGCTGATTGTCTTGATCATGTCGCCGTCGTAGTCGGCACCGCCCAAACGCTCTGCGGCGAGTGAAGTGTAGCCGACCATAACAACATCCGTCAGATGGCTGAGATATTGATCGTATAGATGTCCCCGCTCTTCGAGAGGATAAAGCTGCATCTCTTCGTTCCGGGCAATATGCGGATTGCGCAGCAGTGTGCAGACATGACCGGATTGGTAAGCTGCACCCGGAGCAAAGAAGTTCTCGCGGCCCAACCCTTGCGTCCAGCGAAAATCGATAAAGTCGTTTGCTTTTTTGCTTGTTCTGGTTTTCGTAACAGGCAGGCAATCCAGGAAGTCCAGAAGATCCCCGGAAAGATAACGGTTGTCTCCCGCCACGATCAGCCGACCGACGGCGTACTGTTCTACGATTTTGTCCGCTTCGGCTTCCAACCGCTTGGCATAGACCGGTTCGTTGATGAAACGCGGATTATTTTTGAGCACGGTGGCAAGGAGCTGGTCTTTGCCCTGATGCCGTTCCCACCAGCTGACCCGCTCAAACTTTTCCAGAAAATAATTCTGCCGAAACGATTCGTTGGCGCAGAAGTTGTAATACGCCAGCTCCGTCTGCTTGGTGAGCCAATTTCGCTCATCTGTTTCCGGGCTGTGGTCCCAGCCGTCCGGCAGATCGGCGGGGCGGAACTCATCCGCCTTGAGTGACACCGTGTTCAAAAACTGATAGTTCAGTTCCGTCGTTTTCTCCGGCTTTTCCTTGCTGACATTCGTGATGTACAGCGCATGGCGGTACTTGCGGAACACCGCCCAGTAGTCCTCCCAACTCATGCCGCTTCCGTTCAGCCAGCCGCAGCCCTTGAACATACTCTTGGTGAGGATGATATCGACCTTCTGAATCGGATGCTGTACGCCCCACAGATCGGTGATGCTGTTCGCACCGCTGCGCTCAAGATAATCCTTGAAGTCCACCTCATGCAGCATGCCCTTCACATATGGCATACGGATCTGAAACGAGGTGTGGATTTTCTTCCCGCACAGCTTTTCGTCAACAAGGCGGGCATATTGCTTGGAGATCAGTCCTTCGCCGTCGAAGCAGATGACCTCGACATCGGCCATCGTCTCCACCCGGTGATATTTGCGGGTGCTATTCTGCGTCCCGTCATCCTCCACCGTGATCACCTCTGTGGGCGGGGGCGTTCGTACCGGATTGTCAACGACCACCACCCGGTGGGGGCGGTCGATGTCGATGCCGTCAATGCGGATGCCGCTGGACAGCATTAAACCATTGTAGGCGTAGAGTTTGCTGAGCTGGCAGTCACCGATGGTCATATCCATCATAATGCGGCGGCGCACGGCGTCATAAAAATCCTCACGGATGAAGGATAGCCGCGCCTGCCGGCTCATGCTGCCTGACCGCTCAAAGGCGAGGTATCGATGCGGGCCGGAGCCAAAATCAAGGCTCACGCCCTCAGGACGGAACAGGGCCTTGGCCTTCTCCTGCCGGATCAGATGTTTCTTCTTGGCACCGCTCCTGTCAAAGATGCCGGAGAAGTCCATATAGAAAATGATATCCGAGAGGTCCGTCACTAACTGCCCACCGGGCGTTCCGGTGAAGGCATCGCCGCGCAGCACGCACATGATCTGATAGAACAGTGCGTTTTCGTCCTGCTCGTGAGGCACGGAAAGTGATTTGCATCTCTCTGTCTCAGCGGCGCTGAGATGGAAAGTATATGTCCCGTCCTGCTCTCTGCTGTAACTGATCACGGCTCTGGCGGACAGTTCGTAGATCCTGTATTTCACCAACGGCATCGGCTCACCTCCTGTTGCTTCTATTCTATCATGAGGTTCCGAATTTGCAATATGGATACTGCTCCCACTTTTCCAGTGGGAGCTTTTTGCTTGCAGCTTTCAACAAAAAAATACAAAGGAGGAATCCAATGCAAGAATCCACATTCACCAACTATGACCAGCTGCCGCTGTTCCTCAACGCGAACACGGTAGCGAAGGTGCTGGGAGTGTCCATCTCCAGCGCCTATGAGCTCATGCACGAAGATGGCTTCCCTGCACTGCAGATCGGCAACCGCATCGTGGTGCCCAAAGAAAAGTTCCGCCGGTGGGTAGACGCGCAGACAGGAGGTGATGCCTGATGTTCCAGCGCTGGCCTAAGCGGGATCCGAACAAGCACTACTATCTCGTCCCCAACGAGGTGTTCAACCTCGGTCTCAGTTCCCACGAGATCGCCGTCTACAATTATCTTCTGCGCTGCGAGGATCGCAGAACCTACCAGTGCCATCCCAGCTACCGCACCATCGGAAAGGCGGTGCAGCTGAGCGAAAACACCGTGCGGAAGTATGTGGCCGGTCTGGAGGAGAAGGGGCTTATTCACACCGAGCCCAGTACCATCACCACAAAGGACGGCCGCGTGCGCAACGGAAGTCTCATCTACACCATCCGCCCCATTCAGGAAGCACTGGAACTGAACTATCAGCGGCAGTTCCTGCGGGCGGAGCGTGACATAGAGCGGGCAAAGGCAGAGAAACGGCTGGCCGAATTGAATCGGCAGAACAAAAAGGAGGAAAGCGCATGATGCAGCAGCTTGCAAACTTTATTGTAGACCATGACCCGATGATGGTTCTCCAGCGCACGCACGACACAGTACGCTACATCCGGTGGGCGTGGAACAAGGATCATGGCGAACCCATTAATGAAGAGGAGCTTCGCCTGTTCCTCTGCGATGAACGCTACGGTGATCTGACCGATGAGCAAAGAGCCTTCGCTCGTCAGGGCCGGGACAAGATGCGAAGTGTCTATGCGGAGCTGTGCGTGCGCTTACTGCAAAGTGAGATCATGCTGGAGCGGGGCATGGTGCCGGACAGCAGCACCTACTGCAGCGTGTTCTGCCCGGAAGGGGGTGATGCGCCGTGGATGCTTGACCGGGCGGGATGACCGAAAATCAGACCGATTTGCAGCCGACGAAAGAGAAGCAGGAGAAAGCCCTGACGCTTTTCTGCGTCAGGGCGAGCCACAACTGCCCGCAGTGCGGGCAGTTTCAGGGCTTTCAATCGACGCTGTTTTGCCGTGGGAAACCATAAGATGACGCTATTTTTGTGAAATACAGGCGAAAGGCCAGTGTTTTCGAGAAAACAAATGACGCTTATCAGAAAAATGAAAGGATTTGAAGCGATGAGTGATAAAAAAAGACACACGATCTGGATCGATGAACGAATCTGGGAGGATGTACTGAGCCACTATAAAAGTGACAACTGCTCCACGCAAAATGAGTTCGTGGCGAACGCGCTGCGATTCTACATTGGGTACCTGAACACAAAGAATGCTGGCGCATTCCTGCCACAAGCCATCTCCTCTGTGATGATCGGTACGATGGACAACTATGCACACCGTATTGGTTCACAGCTCTACAAGCTGGCTGTGGAGCAGAACCTATGCAATCACATTTTGGCCGAGGACACCGATATGGACGCACGTGACTATCAGCTTCTGCGTGGTCGGAGTGTCCGTGAGGTGCAGAGCACCAACGGACGGATCTCCTTTAAGGAAGCTCTCGACTTCCAGAAGACGGTCTGAATCTTTCAAAAAACCAATAGCTATTTCACGAAAAGTGTGGTAGTTGTTTGTGTTGCAAAAAGAAATCTCAGTCAAAGGAAGTGAAATACATGGCAAAACGAAGACCGGCCGGTGACGGCATGGTGCGAAAGCGTGACGATGGGCGCTGGGAGGGCCGCATCGTCATCGGCCACCGGGAAAACGGCGAGCCGCTGTTCCGTCATGTGTATGCCAAGACGCAAAAGGCCCTGCTGGACAAGCTGCACCAGAACATCGAGTGCTACCGCGATGTGGAGCTGACCGAGGACAGCCGGATGACGCTGGGCCAGTGGCTGGATCGCTGGCTCACGGAGTACAAGGCGGGTACGGTGCGCCCCGGTACCCTCGAGGGCTACCGCCGCTACATCGAATACTACATCAAGCCGCAGCTGGGCGACAAGCAGATCTCCCTCCTCTCCCAGCAGGACATCCAGCGGATGTACCGCCGCCTAAAAGCGGAGGGGCGCATCCACGAGCACCCCAAGATGGGGCATCAGCTCTCCGACTCCATGGTGCGCCACATCCATTCCACACTCCACGCCGCGCTGAAGGACGCGGTGCAGGCGCATGTCATTCCCAGGAACCCCACCGAGGGGACAACGGCGCCCAAGCCCAACTACAAGCCCAAGCGTATCCTCACCCGCGCGGAGCTGGACGACTTCCTTACAGTGGTGGAGCAGGACGAGGTGTGGCGAGACTTCTTCCAGACGGAGCTGATGACCGGCCTGCGCCGCGGCGAGATCTGCGGTCTGCAATGGAACGACTTCGACGAGGAGAGCGGCACGCTGAAGGTGTGCCGCACCCTCCATGGCCAGCGGAAGGGTGAGTACACCGTCGGCGAGACCAAAACGGGAAAGGGAATGCGTACCATCCTCCTGCCGAAGACGGTGGCGGACATCCTGCGGCGGCGCAAGGCGGATACCATCAGCCAATGGATATTCCCCGACCCGGTGAAGCCGGAGGATCCTGTCAACCCCGGCTCGGCCTACCTCCACATGAAGACGCTGCTCCGGCGGGCGGGCCTGCCCAGCATCCGCTTCCACGATCTGCGGCATACCTTCGCCACCCACGCTCTCACCAGCGGCGTGGACGCCAAGACGCTGTCTGGCATTCTGGGACACACCAATGCGTCCTTCACGCTGGACACCTACACCCATGTCACAACCGATATGCAGAAGACAGCCTCTGGCATCGTGGGCGGCTTTATGGAAGACATCTTCGGAAAGGAGTTGAAACCGTGGCAAGGAAGCGAAAAGCCGGAGACGGAACCGTAAGACAGCGCAAGGATGGCCGGTGGGAGGGCCGCATCGTCATTGGCTATGATGATAACGGTTATCCCAAGACGAAAAATATCCTCGCCAAAACGAAGAAGGAGTGCGTCGAGAAGCTCCAAAAGCTCAAGGAAGAATGCGGCGGACTGAAGCCGGAGAAGGTGCGGCCTGAGATGCCCTTCGGGGACTGGCTGACATACTGGTACGAGAATCACTCCAAGCCCAAGATCCGCCCCACTACGCAGGAGACCTATGAAAGCCGCATCCGTCTGCATATCATCCCGGAGATCGGAGACATCCCGCTGAACAAGCTGACGCAGAATGACCTGCAGCAGTTCTACGGTCGGCTCAAGA
>OGYW01001830.1_pt1 | contig 17545 bp, 20 predicted proteins | sample 1576621 | NCBI WGS metagenome assembly OGYW01 (sample SAMEA3541528, study PRJEB24748) | human gut metagenome | biome: human gut; feature: human-associated habitat; material: faeces | place: China | collected 2012 | reverse complement strand
GGGCCATAGCCCTCCATCGTCAGGGAAAAGATACGGCGTACCACTTCGGCGGCTTCTTCATCCACAAGCCAGTGTTCCCGCTTTTCGTCCCACAGATAGCCGTAGATAACGGTGCCGGTCAGGTGCTTGCCGCTCATGCCTTTGGACTTGAACACAGAGCGGATTTTCCGGCTGGTGTCACGGGCGTAAAACTCATAAGGTAGGAAACGCCACGCCATACTTCCTTTCGTCCGTGGTCTTGGCGTAACCCCCTCCAGAACCGTGCTTACACCTCTCGATGTACACGGCTCGCCATCTTTCATAGTTTAAGTGATTTTGTCTTTGCTTCTTCGTAGCATTTCGGGCAGAGAGCCAATGACTTCCGCCTTTTCAGTAACATCAGTTCATCAAATTCATTATCAGCGTTCAAATCTTTTAAGCGCTTTACATGGTGCATATACACTTTCACGGGGTTTGCTCCGCACATCTCGCATTGTCCGCTTTTTAAACGTCCTGCAAGACTATTCGGTTTTATCTGCCCTCTGTATTTCGGCATAATGTCTACAAATTCAGGTGCGATATTGTTATTACGCCTAAATCCTTCATTGTAAAACTCACACCGCTTTGTTCCACTCTTGGTTTTGTAATCTGCGCCAAAGTCGCCCTTTACGCTACGGTATTTCTTATACATCTTCATAACAGAAGAATTATATTTTGCCGCCAACGTCTTTAAACAGCTTCCACGCATGATAGAATGAAATTTCCCCAGATTGCATACATTGATTGCTAACCTGTAATAATTGTACAATCCTCTGATTTCAGAATTATATTTACTGATGATTGCCACATCGTCTAATGGCATAAGCGCCCCTCTGTGGAGTGGCTTCCAAATCTCTTTGCCGTTTTCGTCTTTTTTGATTTTAAACGCACCGTATTCGTGCAGTTTCGCAATCCATTTTTCTTTCGGCATATATAACTGCACTTTTCCATACCACACCCGTTGCAGACCTTTTTTCGTCCGCTTTGTGTCCTGACTTCTTGATATTCTTATGTCGTATCCAAGATACCGCACCTTTTCAGAGGAATGGGTAACGTGAGTTTTCTCCTCCGACATTGTGAGATTTAGCTTGTCTTTTAGAAATATCTTTACCTGTTCCTTGATATTTTCAGCATCCTGCTTTGAACCTGTTATTGAAATCAGGAAATCGTCAGCGTAACGGTTGTATTGAAGTCTTTTGTAATTCTCATCCATCTCGTCTAAATGTGGTGTGGACAACATCACTTTCCTTGCTTCTTTAAATGCTGCTAGGTTTGCTTCTGTGCGCTCTATTTCCAGATTTTTCTGCGCTTTCCGATAAGCCCAGCGTACCTTATCATGGTCTTTGTGGACTTTACGGCTTCTTGTATCGCCTTTGTCAAAACTCTTTTTCATCCTTGCCATGAACTCATCAAGTTCATTCAGATAGATGTTGGCAAGTATCGGACTGACACCGGAGCCTTGTGGACTGCCGGAGTACGTTTCATGGTATGTCCACTGTTCCATATATCCTGCCCTTAGAAACTTCCACATCAGCGATATGAACGCTTCATCTTTTATGCGCTTTCTCAAAAGCTGTATTGTGATATGGTGGTCGAAGCTGTCAAAACAAGCCTTAATGTCTCCTTCGATTATCCACTTTGCACCAGTGAACAGCGTTACGATTTCTTTTAACGCTGTGTGGCAACTTCTTTTCGGTCTGAAACCATGTGAATTATCAGAGAATGTCGGCTCATAGATTGCTTCAAGTATCATACGGACAACTTCCTGTAACAGTTTATCGTCCGTTGACGGAATCCCCAATGGGCGCTTTTTACTGCTGTTTTTCTTCGCAATATAAACACGCCTTGCAGGGTTCGGCTGGTATGAGTGGTCTCTCAGCTTCTGAATGAGCTTTTCAATGCGCTCCATGCTCATACCGTCAAGAGTGAATCCGTCTGCACCTGCCGTCATGCTCCCCTGAGAGGTCGCAATATTCTGGTATGCAAGCAGATAGAACTCTGGGTTGTACAGGTTACGGTATAATCTCTCGTACCTGTACTCTTTGTTTTTTGCTTTTTCACTTAAACTTTTCAATACATTTTCGGGACTTCTCATAATGCCTCACGCACCTTTCCTTATTATTTGTATTGAAGAAAGACTGTCTCCCTTCGCCATGTGGACGGCTTTCCCGTCCTCGGACTACTACGGAGACTCTGTTGCCATAGTAAATATTCAGAGTCACTTTTCTCATAGCACTCATAGCCGATTTTCGGCATTTTACCTTAGGCAATCCCCGTTTAGAACTGTAATAACATAAGCCTGTTATGATTTCGGATGTGACGTTCGTCGTTTTCCATTATCCTATGGCTGATTTACTCTGGGTATCTTGTGGATACGCATGGCCGACTCATATCCACCAGAGTACATGCGAGTATAACTTCCTTACGCATGGAGCAACATTTTGCCCAATCTCCGACTGTCATTCAGGCAGTTTAGCTTTCATCCTTATTCATAACTTTTCGCCACTACCACGCAAACACTTTGGAAGTTTCCGTGTTTCGTGCCCTCCGACATGCTACACTCCCCATCGGGTTTCCCCTTTTGGATAAGTCGGGTGACGATAGGGTGCGGATTATTCCGCTTTGATACCTTGCCCTATTACTTGCTCAAGGTAAGATTATTACAGCCCCTTACGGGCGCACGTTCATGATGTTGCGGAACGGGGTAAAATCATCATCGCCTTTCAGACTGTCCACACCGTCGTTGATGGCAATTAGACGAATGCCTCGCTGCCGCAAAACCTCCATAACTTGACCGACCTTCAGATAGTCACGCCCCAACCGGCTCATGTCCTTGATGACGATTGCCTCTACACGCCCTGCCTCCACTTCCTCCATCATCGCCAAAAATCCGGGGCGGTCAAACCGGGTGCCTGAGATACCATCATCGGTAAAGTGCGTAGGGTTTGGCAGCCCATTCCGGCGGGCAAAATCCTCTAACATCTGTTTTTGGTTGGATATGGAATTGCTCTCGCCCTGTAACTCATCGTCCCGGCTCAGGCGCTCGTACAGTGGGGTGATTTTTTCATTTCTCATGGCTGTACCTCCTGAAACAAAAATGCTCTAAGTGATTGCTTCACTAACCATGACAAAATCATGATTAAGAAGTCACTTAGAGCATATATCACCGGCGGCCAGCTTATATTTCTTATACTGGCGCACCGCAAAGTGGTTTGGCTTCTCGGCTTCCAGTGCATCAAACATCAGGTCTACGGGGTTTTTGAACTCCTCGTCATCCTCACGGACTTCCATGGCGTTGATGAACTCAATGAGGGTGGAGAAGTTTTGTTCCTCCACCGGAGCCTCATAATGGATATAGCCAATAAGCGCGCAGTACAACAAGGTTTCTGCTTTTACCCAGAAATCGTCTCCGGCCTTGCCTTCGCCTTTGGTATTGGCGATCAGCGTTGTTACCAGCTTCAAGATGTCCTTTTCGCTATGGATATAGGCGAAAGGGTTATAGTGCATGGACTTCTTGAAGTTGATGGTATTTAGGACCTTGATTCGGTACGGCTCATAAATGACCTTGCCGTGCTTATCCTTCATGGGCTTTCCGTCCTTCCCCAGCTTGGGCGCACCCCTTTGGAGCATTTTTCCGCACTCCACCAAAATGGTTCCCTTCGGGAGCATTGTGTCAAGACAGAATGCGGAAAAAATCATGCCTAAATTGTAAATATTCTTTGGCACACCCCACACTCTGTATTGACCGTTCCGCACTCTGTTGTTACACTCCCTATTCATTATCCGCAAGCCTGTTTGTGAATGTCGCTTTTAACCAATCGTGCCACCTTATCGTCCATTGTTTCTTTGCTCGTTTCGCTGAAATGAATGCCCACCATGTAGGTGGTCTTTCCGATTTTCTTAACCAGCACAGGTGCGTTCTGCTCAATAGTCTGTGCTATTGTGTTCGTGTTTTCTGTCATTCGATACCTCCTGAAATAAAAAAAGCCCAACAAGGAAAGAGCTGACAACGAAGTCCTGACAACGGACATCAAAAAACTCTTAAACTTATCGGGCTATTTACTATTTATTCTATTTTCCTTTTTCTTTGAAATCTTGGTTGTCATGGTTGTCAGAGAGAAGAAAGTAGCGGAATATAAGGGTTTTACAGCCTTTCGGCTGACAACCAGCCCGACAACGGGATAGGCAACTTGCCGACAACCGGCTCTTATTTTTTCTCCAACCATTCTTTCGGTAACTCCAACTGCTTCATTTCTTCCTCGGAAATCTGCTGAAAATCTTCAAGCTCGTTGTCAGGCTCTCCGATACGTTCCCAGCCTTTCTGACGGGCATAGGGCTTTGGAAAGTGCCTTGGATTGCTGAACGGCTTCCAGCCGGATACGGCATTGTTCATAATGTCGTTGATTTCCCTCAATTCCCATTGCTTCGGCTCGTCATATTCATGTCCCATCGCTTCACGATAAAGCTGTTTGGAACATACCATGTTGCCTTTGAAATTCTCCAAATAATCAAGTATCTGTCCGGCTTTGGTGTCCTCCGGCATAAATTCCCTTTGATGGGCTTTCAGATACTCATTCATTGTCGGGCTGAATCTCAGCTTGAAGCTGCCGCTTCGGTAAATCTCCATCGCCTCCGCCCACATCTGATGGATATAGGCTCTTGATTCTTCCTCATTCTCCAAGATATGAACTTCGGCTCTTTCGGGATATACCATAATCGGCACGAATCGGCGGTTGCCTGTTCGGTCAAGTGGAAGAAAGTCCAGCGTATTGGAAGAACCACCAAACACACACTGTCTTTTCCTGTCGGCTGGGTGCGTTTCATAAGGGATTTTATAGGTTTCCTTTTGTCGGCTCAAAAATGACTTTATTTCTTCAATACTCTTTGCGTTTGCGGTGGCAATCATTTCCGACATTTCAATAATCCAATGCCCTTGCATTTTACGGTAGACATTTTCATCTTCCAGCTTCTTCAAATCATCAGAGAACCAATCATCATTGACTGCCAGCAGACGGAAAAAAGAGGACTTTCCGGCTCCCTGACCGCCCACCAAGCAAAGCATGACTTCAAACTTGCACCCCGGCTTAAAGGCTCTTGAGATTGCTCCCAATAAAAACAGCTTCAATGCTTCGTAGGTGTAATCATCTGTATCTGAACCGAGAAAGCGGTGCAGACAATAACGGATTCTCTCTGTTCCGTCCCATTGTAAGCCATTCAGAAAATCACAGACAGGGTGGTATCTGTTCTCATTTGCTATGACCATAACAGCGTCTTGGATTTTCTTCTCAACGGTAAGACCGTAGTTTACTTCAAAATAGAGAAGCAGATATTTAATGTCAATGTCCGTTAGCGTAGGATTTTCACGATACCAGCCAAGCGGCTTCACAATGTCGATACGCTCCGTCAAAAGATTTTTACGGATTGCACCTTTCAGCAAAGGGTCATACTGCAACACCCGTCTGTAATTGGCTGCGGAATTTGACACCTTACCTTTCTGTGTCTGCTCCAAGCTGTTTCGGACTTCTTCGATTGTGGCTGTCTGCGGACAGCTCTGTAATTCTTCTCTCAATTTTTCTCACCTCCTCTCCAAGCTCTGCCACAAGAGCTTTCATCTCTATCTGCGGTGTGTCTGTCAGCAGATCCAGCAGATAGTCGATATAATCTTTTTTGTGTAGGGCTTCCACAAATAGCGGATTCCATTCTTCATCAAGAGTAACAGGGGAACAGGTGCGTTCCCACTCCAACAGTAGACGGCGGTAATCACTCAGCACCGTCATACAATGCTGTTTCTCCTTACGGACTTTTTCCATATCCGTAGGCTCTCTGATTCTTGCCCTTACGCTTGCCTTATGCTTCAAGTTGTAGCTGATTCCAAAATCATCAGCTATCTTGACAGCAGCTTCTTTCAAAGACAGTCCATATAGCTTTGCTACAAAATCAATAGCGTCTCCGTCAGCACCACAACCGAAACAATGGAAACGATTGTCTAACTTCATGCTGGGATTCCGGTCATCATGGAACGGACAGCAAGCCATACCGTTTCTTCTGACTTTAATTCCGTACATCTCCGCAACCTCTCTTGTGCTAACGGACTGTTTCACAGCTTCAAATACATTCAATTCTTAACCACCTCCCAAATACAAAAAGCACCCGACATTCTCAAAATCGAAAATGGCAAGTGCCTTAAAGTTCCATATCCTTTTTTCTGTTTGTCTGATGTTTCTGCTGTTCCCATCTTGCCTGATTGTCTGTGTCTGCCGAAATCTTTGCCCTTGCAAGTTTGGAATAAATGGATTCCTTTGCTTTCTCTTTGATTTTTTCCTTTCCGGCGTTCTTAACAGATGGCTTCATCAAAACGGTTTGAAGCTTATTCAACGCATTCTGCATGGAGTTCCTGATTTTCTTAACCACACCGTCCAATCGGTCAATGGCATACTCACGCTCTTTCTTTGGTGCTTTACGCTCCGGCGAGCGTAACCAATTCTGAGTTTCCTCAATCAAACGAATATCTTCTTTATGGGTTTCCATGCGGACGGTATCGCTCACAACCTCAACTGCCTTATCGTAGGCAACATCGGCAACTTCATCTACCAGCGTTTCAATATCTTCAATTTTAACAGTCAGCTCCTCCAGCTTTTTCTCCTGTTGCTCCATCTGCTGTTTCTGCTTCATCAGGATATAGTCCTGTTTTTCAAGATAAGCACGACCGCCGTATTCCGGTTCTTCCTCTAAGTCCAGACCATATTTTTTTGTAATATTAAAGAGAATGACACGACAGACGGAATCGAAAGTTTTCTTTCGGTTGTTTATTTTGCTGGGCTTCTGTGTCGGGTCAGGAAGTTCAAATCCCAATTCTTCCAATGCCTTTTCCTGTTGTGGGGCAACCTCTCCGTAACTATTCTCACAATCAAAAACATGTCTTTCGTGAATATGGGGAGTACCCTCATCTAAGTGCAATGCCCAATCGAGGATATGAACATTTTTACCGAACCTTGTATCAAGCTCAACCAAAAAATCCGTAACAACCTGAAGAAGAATTTCCGGCGGAACATGGTTGTCAATCGTTCCAATCTGAAAGATGGTTTCTTCCGGTGCTGTCTTTTTGTTTTTGAGCAAATCCGAAGTAGTACGGTTACGCTCAGGGTGTCTGTTTTTCTCATTCCTTTGATTCTGCGATTCCACATGATTTCGATATTGAGAGGAGTAGAACATCTCCTCAACTTCTTCAAAGGTGTCTGCAAGAAGTTCCTCTTTGGCAAGACTTCGGAAGCCGTTGTAACAATCCCAATACACATTTTTCTTTGCCAGCTCTGCATTGATATGCTCGCTGTTTTCTAAATCAAAGCTGCGGTCATTGTGCTTCGGATTGTAAGTGCCATGTTTTCCGGCTCTGCCATTGTGCCTTGTTAATCTCATTTCATTTTCCCTCCAATCTTTCTTTCCCCGACAGGGGAGTGGACGGCGAAGCCGATTCCTTGAGCAATTTTGCGACAAGTAATACCCAGTACTAAGTGACGAAGCGTCACTTAACTGGGCAAGACTGCCGTCCTTGACCTGCACAGGGATTCTGCGACCCTGTACCCAGCACAAAGGGTTGCACCCTCTGTACTCCTGTCCGAACAAGCTGACCTCGCCACACACCCACTCGGCTCAATCAGGCTCATTCGGTTTTTGCAAAACTCTCCGCCGGAGTTTTTTGACAAAAAGAAAAGCCGATACATTTTTGCATTATGCTCAAATACATCGGCTTCTTCATCTGACCTTAACGGTCATATTCAGTTGTGGCAGATTGCTGACAATCCGCAAATGGATAAAACAAAAGAGGGCGGTAGTTTAAGCTATCGTCCTCTTAGCTGCTTCTTCAGCGAATAGAATTTTATTATTTATATTTTTACAACATACGGCTCATTTTCGATGATGCTCTGATCGTGCGTAACGATAATAACTGTTTTACCTTCTTCGTTGAGTTCGTGCAACAGATTCATCACAATATCTCGGTTTTTCTTATCGAGAGAACCGGTAGGTTCATCTGCTAAAACAACAGAACACTTTTTCATCATAAGACGAGCTAAAGCAACTCTTTGTTGTTCGCCGCCAGATAATTGATAAACCTTTTTATTCACTTCATTCAATAGCCCTACACGAGAAAGAGCTTCTTTAAGAGACACATCGGTACGGCTTGACTTCTTTATCAACTTTAAATTTTCTTTAACTGTTTTATTTTCAAGCAAAGCAAAGTTCTGAAAAAGAAAACCAACCGTATCAGCAAAAAAACAATTTTTATTTTTGTCTTTCGTGACATCGAACCCATCAACAATAATACTTCCACTATTCGGTTTTTCGATTCCACCAATCATATTGAGTAAGGTACTTTTCCCACTGCCACTATCACCGCTTATTGCCACAAAACTCTTATCCGGTATCTCTAAATTAAAATTAGAGAAAATGACTTTATCACCAAATGCTTTGTTTAAGCCACAAATTTTAATCATAAACAGCCTCCTTTCAAGGACTTTGAGATATTTGTATTTTCAACCCATAGAATATTTGTGAAAATAATTGCCATTTCAATTATGGTAAGCAATGCACCAATTATTAAAGCAATTAAGGCACTTGCATTAGACATAAACATCGAAGCGATACAAACTATCAACACTACAATCAAATTTTCTATGAGATTAACGGAAATAAGTCTTTTGTGTCTTTCGTAAAATCTATACCCCAAAACCTTTTTGAGTGAGATTTCCATAGAACGCAATCTAAATTCCATTTTCACCTCAGATACGATTACTGCTATATCCAATAACAATACCAATATACAAAGGGAACTTATAAACCCAATCAGTTTTACAAGGAAGTTATGACTATAAGAGTAATCTTCACCGACGTTTGTCAGCATAAAGTAGTGTGAACCTAACTGTGAAGAATATTTATTTGCAATATCCCGAATTGTGCTTTCATCACTACTATAAATTACCTCTCCGTTATATGTCCCTGTTTCAATATAACCACCATTCAATGTAACAGACTCATTCGCCTGATAAATTATAATCGGGTTTGTCACTCTCGACAAACCATCAACAGCTTCTTCTCTGTTTGAGTTAAGATAATAAAACTTTTCTGTACCTGAATACTCTTTATAAACAACTCTTAGTTCTTCTGCATTTTTTGCAAGCGAAACAATTTCTTCTTTTGCAGTATTTTTGTACGATTCCACATTTCTTCCCTTTGGAATAAAGACTACCATGTCTGCCTTTTCATCATCTTCGGTAAGTTTATCAGAAAAACCTTGCAACATATCTTTTGCGTTATGATTCACAAAAATATAGTTACCCATATCACCTATTTGACTTCCTATGCAAATTACCGGATTTATGTTGTTATACTCGTTTTCATAAAGTTCGTTCCAAAATTTTACCTCTACCGATTCCTCATCATTTTCTTCAAAAGGAGCATCAAGCATCATAATACCAAAATAACTATCTTTGTAGTGATTTTCTAAAATATCTGAGCTTGTAAACAAATTTCCTTGAATACTGCTAAGATTCGTTGTAATCGTAAAAATAGTCATCGCAGTCGCAATCACTTTAAGCCCATTCAGAAGATAAAACATTCCTTTTTTATCCGAAGCATTGGCAAAGGCTTTTCTAACATCAAAACGAACAAATACACAATAAGGAACTACGGAAAGGACTGCACCAATACAATATACCGCCAAAACGAGTTTATTTTCATACGCTCCTGATATAAATTGAGCAACAAGCAGTTTCGCTAAAACAAATAAAACAATATACGAAATAATATCAACCACTGCGGATTTAAGTGCAATTATGGCAGCACTTTCTCCGAGAGAAGCTCGCACAACTACTTCCTTTTGTCTGCGTATTACCTCAACTACGTTCAACACAATCATCAATATCGCTACTAATCCCCAGACAATGAACATCATATCCGTTTCCGTTGATTGCCAAAACTCCGGCTGTGTTATGGAATAGGTTTCCGCCAAATCCTGATATGTAGCAATCACATCGTCATTATCACCGATGTAACTAAGCATAATTGCCTGTCCGTTACCTGTATTTTTCACCTCGTTAAAATTTTCAAATTCTACTATTGTAATTCCGCTTATCAGAGCAGTATATGTTTTTTCTTCAATATCCATCTTATTTTTAAGACTATCACGAATAGTAGCATCATCACCATAAATGGAAAGTCTTGTCTGATAATTTGAAACTCTACGATTAAAGGTTGAAAAAATGTGAACATTATGTTCTTGAGCAACTTTCTCTGCATCGGCTATAAAAGAATCCAAATCATTATCAACGCTTGTATATTGAGAAGATAGGTAATATGCCCCGTTAAAGTTCCACAGCATATTCTGATATACTTCAGCCTGCATAACAAATCCAAAGATGATTGTAATAAGCAGTAAAATGTTTCTTATATGTTTCATATGAATCGCTTAAACTCCTTTCTGCCATTGAAAACTATTTTATTTTTTATCTTCACAGCCTTTAATTTATGGCTCAATATTCAAGATAATTATACCATTTCTATTATGATTTTTCTATCCATATTTCTTATAAGAAAATGCACCGTAACCATACCATTTTGAAAAAACAGCGATAGATGATAGTTACCCCATCTGTCTTATGTAACGGTCAAAACATCGGGTACAGACCCGATGTTTTGACTGCAAACAGCCCCATATTGCCACATCATTTGCCCTGACTGTTGAAACCATTTTGCTTCGCCAGCTCGCTTGCTTTTCTTCTACGTTCCTCACTCATGGGCGGTTGGAATCGAATAGACAGTCTTGACTTATCAATATAATAGCAAACACCGCCTTGTCCCATACTCATATCAAGTCGGCACAAATCAGGGTGCTTCTTGCTGAATGCTTCCAATCGCTTACGCAGTCCGGCATTGTAAGTCTGAATGTGTGCTTCTTTATCTGCTTCATTGAACAAAATAATTGTTTCTTTCTCTACTTTAGTCAGCTTCATTGTAATCCCTCCAATATTTACGGTTCATATTTTCTGCCCTTAAAAAAGGTACTTTCCATTTCAATCCTTACATCGTAGTAGAAGTCAGTGTATCGGCTCTCCATATCGTCATCACTCAACTTTACAATGAGATTGAGAAAGAATTTCTTCGTTCTCGGATCGGGTGTCAGTGCCGTCAACAAACGCAGACGCTGAATTGTTGCTTGATGGTTCGGACAGCCAAAGGCATACAGTGCTTTCTTTTCATTGATGTTCATAGTCATAGTGTTTTCCTCCTTAAAATGTGTGTTTGGGATATAATAAAAGCGACAAGTCTTTTCCTCTATGGATATACCTGTCGCTTAAATTACGATATAAAATTGTCAGTTCTGAATCCGTCTTTTTTCGCTTATTGCTACCTTAAAAGCTCATACATAGATAAGCTCATGCTTGATGATTTCCTCCGCACGATTGCGGATTGAGTTCATAGACTGTACCCACAACATCTGATTTTCTGCTTTCATCTGCTCGCTTACACCCTCAGCTTGTGCCATCTGTCTGGTTATCAAATCACATCGTTCCATTGCCTGTTCATTCAAATCAGCAAGAACGGTGTGTAGTTTGCAAGTCAGAACAAGCTCACTATAAATAGCTGGGCGGTACATCTTCAAATAGGCTTTATGAAGTCTGCCCCAATGCCCAATGGAGCGGTTGTCCTCCGGCAATTTTAAATCCGGCAGATAATAATCTCCCACAAGAATGTAGTCGATTCCGTTTTCATGGATTCTTGGCTTTAATTCTTTCATGCTGTTTTTTCTCCTTTCGCTTCTCGCTGTGCTGCTTCTTTAGCGGCTTTTTGTTCAGCTCGTACACGACGCATACGCAGCTTGTTTTGTTCTCGTTCTCTGTTCCTTGCGGCAAGGGCTTTTTCTTCCTTTGCAATCTGCTCCGGCGTTTTTTCTTCAACCTGTGGCAGCTCAAACTGACCGATGAAATTGAAGTGAATGTCTATTCTCTGAATTCTGTCCCCTGTGGATTTATCTGCTTCATGCACCACGATTTTCTCAATAAATTCATTGAGCATCATGTCAGTCAGCTCCGTATAATCACGATATTTTCTGACAAGAGCGATAAACTTACTCGGCTTTGCGGCGTTGCTGTTGCTTTCCTCCAATGCTTCTTTTAATTCCGTCAGCCTATTTTCAAGCTCTACCTGTTCGCTGTCATACTGTGCCATGAGCTTTTCAAACTGCCTGTCAGGTATCTTGCCGGACATATTGCCCTCATAAAGACCTTTTACCAAATTATCAAGCTCTGCAATTCGTCTTTCTGTACTGATAATCTCTTTTCGTGCCGTTGCTATGCCGTCAGACTGTGCGATGTTCCATTGTTCCTGAATACGCTCTACAAAGGCTTCTTCATTTTCCAACACATAAGCGGCAACTTTCTGAACCGATTCCAATGCCAACGTTTCCAATACGGAAGCTTTCACAAAGTGCATGGTGCAATCCCTGTACATCTGACGATAACTTGAACACGAAAAAGCACTGTCTGCATCGTAGATTTTTCCGTCAGGACGGTGCTGTGAGTGCGGACTGCGATAGGATAACTTTGAACCACAATCAGCACAAAATACCATACCTGAAAGTCTATGGGAATAAGTTCCGTTGGCAAGTTTCTTTTTCTTTCGCTTTCTCACTCGCTGAACCGTATGCCATGTTTCTTCATCAATGATGGCTTCATGGGTATTGGGAAAAATCATCAGCTCATCAGGAGTAGCCTTTCGGCGTTTCTTTGACTTGAAATTTTCACGAACCGTCTTGCCCAACACCGTATGCCCCATATATTCCTGTTTATCAAGAATATATCCAACGGCAGTGTTATTCCAACGGTAAGGGTCATGGTAGCTGTGGTTTCTGCTGACATTTCCATTTTTGCATTGCTCCAAATATGCGGACGGTATCAGCACCTTATCTTCGGACAGCTTATCGGCAATCGCCTTTGCTCCCATACCGTCAAGTACCATCTGATAAATCCTGCGGACTACATCAGCCGCTTCCTCATCAATCAAAAGATGATTTTTATCTTCAGGGTCTCGCTTATAGCCGTATGGAATTGCTCCGCTACAACGCTTGCCGTTCTGCATTCTTGCTTTGAACACAGCTCGGATTTTGTTACTTGTATCCTTGGCATACCATTCATTCATGATGTTCATAAACGGTGTGAAATCATTATCTGTCGGGTTTGCACTGTCAACTCCGTTATTGATGGCAATGAAACGGACACCCTTATCAGGAAAAAGCATTTCCGTATAGAAGCCGACTTTCAGATAGTTACGACCGAACCTTGAGAGGTCTTTCACGCACACCACATCTACTTCTCCGGCTTCGACTGCGGCTATCATGGCTTGAAATCCGGGTCTATCAAAACCGGTACCGGAATAACCGTCATCTGTAAAGTGGCGATAGTTTGTTATTCCTTGGGACTTTATATAATCTTCGAGATATGCTTTTTGGTTGGTTATGCTGTTTGATTCGCCTTTCAGCTCATCATCTCTTGATAATCTCTCATACAGTGCCGCATATCTGACCTTTTTCTGTTCCATACGATACCTCCTTTCCCTGAGCCGTTATAAGTAGGAACATCTCTTTATTTGTGCGGTTTTTCTCTGTCCTTATACATTGTAACCCTTCGGGTCCGTCACAACATAGGAGCTGTGCATCTGCATCAGGTTGGGTTTCAGCCAGAATCGGGTCTTACCGGAACCGGAGCCGCCAATCACCAGTACATTTTTGTTTCTGGCAGTCTTGGGGTCCTTGGGGCGGCTGTTCATTGGTCAGGCTCTCCGTTTTCGTCAGAATCACATTGTTCTGAAATACAGGATCAACGTAAGGTGCAATATCCTCACGGGTTCCCCAGCGGGCCGAACCATATTCCAAACCATGTCGATATTTCTTGGCGTTCTTGCTTTTAAGATACACCGCCAGCCTCAGACCAGCACCGCAGCACAGCCCTACCAACAAGTCCAAAGGATGCAGGCTTGGCCAGAAACTTTGCAGCGCCCCAGGCAGAACCGCAACCAGCGAAAGAAACTTTTCTGAAGCATCCGCCCCTTGTGCCATTCGCCATGCCTCCCCGAAGTTAGTAGCAAACAGCCCCATCAAGATATACGGCATATTCAGCAAAACGAGCTTTTTGATGTCCAATGTCTTTTTCATCGTTCCAGCTCCTTTCGCTTGGTGCGATCCACCACAGCATTTTTAACCATCTCTTTGAACTGGTTAAGTTTTGCCAGTACGGACGGGCGCTCTGTTTTCGTTGCCTTTTTGACCTTTTTGTTGGTGTACTCTGTAAAAGCTGCTGTCAGAGCATCTGCATCACGGCCTTTGAAAAAAATCAGGTACTTTGGCGGAGAACTGCTGCGGTCCTTTTTCACCGCATAATCCACACCATATTTCCGGGCGATTTTCTCAAACTCCTTGATAGAGGGGTCTGTGATCTCAATGTTGGATATTCCCTGATTCTGCCCGACAAGCTGCTTCACAGTCTGTTTTCCATGCGGAACAACCGGCGCATCACGGCTTCTCTGTTTTTCCAGCTTCTTTTCCTTGCGATGTGCCATGTACTTGCTTATGGCAGCCTTAAACATTCTGCCGGTAAACTTTGTTCCACTGACAACCAGCGTCAAAGTTCTGTTTTCCACTTCTTCCTGCATTTTCTCGCCTCCTTTCCACGAAGTTTGCAGGGAATCTCTTTTTTGCTAAGGCGGAACCACCAGCCGCCGCAGAAGATAACGCTTCATACCGCCCTCCTTAGCGTAACTGGTCAGAACGGTCATAGTGCAGATTGCCCTGACGTACCTTTGCGTGGCTCAAAATCTTAATCTGCCCCTTTTCCTGACTATCCAGTGCTTTTTCATAACCGGTATCCGACAGGAACAGGCGGGTTCGTTCGCCTTTCCAGCCAACAGGGGAATCGTTCGTCAGCACATCAAAAATAATCATGTGCCGGGTGTCCTCCGCAAAACGCTGGAGATCCATATATCCATGACCGTGATAATTCTGCGCTCCTGCCTTTACCCGCATTTCTTCCATCAGCTGCCCTATGGTCTTTCCCTCAGACATCATGCTTGCTCCTTTCTCCCGGCAGTTCCGGGCAATAAAAAAGCGACCATTTACCAGCCGCCATACAGATCGTGATTTACTTGTGAGGTGTAATGATTGCTTATCGTGGTCGGTGCATTGAACAGAACGGTCAGAAGATACTGCTTCATGTTACGAATTTCCGTGGTGTTCTTCTGTAAACAGTCCATGACAAACTCAATGTGCGAGTTATCCAGCTTCAAGAACCTGGAACGAACGATTTCATGCGGAAAATCACTTCCTGCAATACGGGTGGTCTTTCGCTTTGCACAGACCGTTTCCACGATTAGCTCCACAATCTCATCCAAATCCTCCCGATAAGTTTCATACTGCTGACACAGGTATTCATACCCGATATTCTCCTGAATCAATTTCCGATAACTCTCTATCTCTGTGAGTGACATCGCATCCCTTCCTTTCCGTTCCGGCAGACAATCTGCCGCGCAATCCCGGAAGGGAATGGAATCGGTACTTGATCCATAAATATTTTGTTTTTGAGTATTTGATTTCTCTATATTTAATTCTGCGGGCTTTTCCGTATCCGGTTTATCCATATACGGGTTTTCCGTATCTGGTGAATCCGTATCCGGTTTTCTAAGCTGTGGCTGCTCGTATATGACATACTCTGTATCGCTGATGCGTCCCTGCCGGTCACGCAGCTTGTGCCGCACAATGTAACCGGCAGCCTCCAATTCCCGCAACGCAGCGCCTATGGCATCCACGCCCTCCTTACAAATCTTTGCAAGACCACGGGTGGTGTAATTCCAGTCCTCTGGCAAAGACAGCATCATGGAAAGCAGCCCCTTGGCTTTTAACGACAGATTTGCATTTCGTAAATGATGATTGCTCATCACGGTATAATCACGGGTCCGTTCAATGCGAAAAACGGCCATCGACCTCACTCCTTCCAAATTTTGGGTACAAAAAAACCACAATCCTAAATCAAAGAATTGTGGCGTTCAACTTTCTCTATATTTTCTTGTGCATTTCTTTCCCGGCTTAAAGTCGAGGATGTGTCCCTCAACAACACGGGCATACCGCTTGATTTTGATTTTCCGGCGCTGATGATCTTGGAGAGCGTTCTAATAGCTGTCCTCTGCAAGAAACAGACGCATTTCATCACCTCTGCTCCCGTAAGCACTGCACGGATGGAGAACAACAAATTCAATCATCCATCGGGTGCTGTCCTTAAAGCGTTCCACAGCAAGAATGTTATGTCCTTTCAGCTCCCTTGCTAAAATATCTTTCATAGGCGGCTCCTTTCATCGCTCCTGGTCTCTCTGACGTTTACGCTGCCATTGTTCCAATAGCTTGATAATGGTCTCCTGCATCCTGGCTGGTGTGTAGCTTCTGGGAAAATACTTCCGCAGAGTGTCAGAAGTAAAAGTAACCCTGTCCAGCAGTTCGGGAATCAGTTCTGTCAGTCGAATAAATCTTTGAACCTGATTTCTACTTGACCCCGCCTGTTGTGCCAAAATTTCGTCAGCCCGCAACTTCGTCCCAACTTGGGACGAAGTTAAATCCACTCGCTCTCCCTGATGCAAGCACGATAGTCACTTTCCTCCTCGCCATGACAAAAAGCACCCAGTTATTTGTTACTGAGTGCCTGCATTAGAATCGTATTTAATTGTTCAGATTTGGTCAGATTATGCCAAACCCTCCAGCGAAAAATCCGGTGTCTGAGAGTGCCAAATCACCCTCAAAAATACCCCCGAAATTGTTCTCTGGTTGTCCTATTTTTTAACCACTAAGACCGTTTTTTGACCCCATTTTTGCCGACTGTCCTATATTTAACCACTAAAAATCGGGTGAAAACGGTTCTCGTTTTTCCAAATTTGGTCAAACTATATCAGCCCGTTTAGATATAGTAAAACCCCGGAAAACCTTGATTTTCCGGGGTTTTTGAACCATTTTGATACGGTTTGAACAGCAGATTATCTCTTGCTGAACTGAGGTGCACGACGTGCAGCCTTGAGACCGTACTTCAATCTTTCTGGCCGGACTAATTAAAAATATTTTGTATTACCCGTTTATGGTTTCGATTACCATATGATACGGGAAAAAATCCGACCGGAATAATTTTCTTATTTTCATTCCTGTTTCCTCCGTTTCAATATTTGACATCTCATATCAAACAAATCATGTATGATACTCGATTTTTACCAGCCACTGGATTTCCTTGCTGTTCCTGGCAGCCTTTTTCTCTGCCTCTTTCAATTCGGCGCAGACCTTCTCATATCGTTCCTTTGCTTTCGCAATGGCCTTGAGCACAGTTGGTGACCTAAAATCAGCACCGCAGAGCGGGCAGTAATTCGCCCTTTGTCCGAACTTTTGGATAAGGACTGAGCGGTTCAGGGAGGAACCGCATTTCTTACAGCTCACATATGCCGACTTCTGACC
>OGYW01001828.1_pt1 | contig 17553 bp, 18 predicted proteins | sample 1576621 | NCBI WGS metagenome assembly OGYW01 (sample SAMEA3541528, study PRJEB24748) | human gut metagenome | biome: human gut; feature: human-associated habitat; material: faeces | place: China | collected 2012 | reverse complement strand
ACTATGGTCGTAATCATAAATACATGCACAACAATTTGGTCGGCACCGGCAGCTTTGAAATCGGCAATGTATTTTTCCGGATTTTCTACCATCAGATGGCAGTCGAAAAACAGGTCGGTTACCTTACGGATTTTTTTTACTACAGGAGCACCGAAGGTCAGGTTAGGTACAAACTGGCCGTCCATAACATCGATGTGTACCCAGTCGGCACCGGCAGCTTCAATTTTTTTGATTTCGTCCGCCAGATATGCAAAATCGGCAGATAAAATTGATGGAGCAACTTTAATCATCATTTTCTTCCCTCTTTCTCTTGCAGGAGTTTCACCTCTGCTAACATTGTCAAATATGATTCATAACGGCTGGCAGAAATCTTTCCTGCTGCCACAGCATCCTTTACACCGCAGACAGGCTCGTGCGTATGCGTACAGGGACAGAACCTGCAGCCTGCCTCATAATCGGCAAACTCACGGAAGGAGGCCAGCACCATTTCAGATGTCAGGCCCTCCAGCAACAGATTGCCGAAGCCCGGCGTATCCGCAATATAGCCTTCGTCAAACGGCAGCAGCTGTGCATAGCGTGTAGTATGCTTGCCGCGGCCGATTTTTTCGCTAACCTCGCCCGTGCGCAGGTCCACGCTGCTGTCGATAGCGTTGATGGTAGACGATTTGCCTACGCCCGAAGGTCCGCCAAAGGCACAGATTTTACCACGCAGACGCTCACGCAGAGCCTCCACACCGGTGCCATTCTGCGCCGACAGAGTATAAACCTCGTAGCCGATAGGCTCATAAACTGCCTTCACCTGCTCAATCAGGCCCGCAGGAGCGTTATCCTCTTTATTGAGCACCAAGATTGCAGGAATTTTCGCCAGCTCTGCCAACGCCAGCAGTTTATCTGCCAACAGAAAGCTGAAATCCGGCGCAGCGCAGGCAAAGGCTGCCACAAACAAATCCAGATTAGCCAGCGTAGGGCGCGGCAGAAAATTTCTGCGCGGCAGCACGCCGGTAATCATCCCCTCGCGCTTTTCGCTGCTGCTTACCTCAAAGCCGGCAATATCGCCTGTTGCCAGCGAAAAACGGTTTTTCTTCATTTTTCCCTTTACCTTGCAGGTATAAGGCTCGTTTTCGCCTTCTACCTTAAGGTAATAATAGCCGTTATAATTTTTCAGGACTCTGCCCTGCAGCTCTGCCATGTTTACAGATTCCTTTCGGAAATGAGCTTGCCGTCACAGATGAACTGAACCTTGGCATTGCCTGCATATTCCACCTTCTGACGCAGACGCACGCTGCCGTTTTGTGTACCGCTGTACAGCGTTGCCGTGCCGCTGTCATCCGTCAGCACAATGCGTACGTTGGCAGGCTTGCCGCTCGGTACGACAAAGTCAACGTAGGCGCTCTTCTTCTCGCCGCCGGCAGCCACCGTAATCGCTACGGCCGCACCGTCGTTAAGGTTACTGCCTACACCCGGATTGCAGGCCAAAACTACATTCTTTTTGGCACTGGCATCCTGAACCTTTTTGATTTCACCAAGCTTCAGGCCTGCCTGCTCCAGCATACCCTTAGCTTCGTCAACAGATTTGCCGATAATATCCGGTACCGGCTTATCGCCTTCGTTAATTACCAGGTCGATGCCAGTTCCCTTAGGAGCCTTGTCCAAGCCCTTCGGCGACTGGCTGAGAACAGCGCCGATTTTGCCGCCGTCCACATGCTTGCGCGTCACCTTGCCGACCTTAAAGCCTGCGGCCTGCAGCTGCTGCTCCGCCTTCGAGAGCGACATGCCGGTAACATCAGGCACAGCCTTCAGCTCCGCGCCCTTACAGATGGTCAGGATAATAAGGCTGCCCTGCTTACGTTTTTCGCCGGCCTTTGGGGACTGCTCCATAACAGTACCGGGTTTAAACTTATCAGGATCGCCGTATTTTTCCTCCAACTCTACCTTAAACTCCTTTTCCTCAAGCAGCTTCTGTGCTTCAACTACCGTCATATTGGTAACATTAGGCACTTCAATTTCCGCCAGGTTGCGGTTGAAGATAAAGTGCGCTACCAGCGAAATTGCTACTACCGCAGCAGTAATCATTACTATCAGTTTGGTATAATTCAGCTTTTTCTTAACCACCGGTTTTTCATCCCCTGTTTTTTCGGAAGGCATTGCCTCCTGCTTTTCCTGAATTGTTTCCGGCTCTTGTGTTACAGCCGGAGTTACCTGCTTCGGCGGCAGCTCACTGCGCACCGGCTTCATAATTACCGTAGCACCGTCATCAGGGCTATCGACAACATTACCGTTAGGCTTCACCGCGCCAAGCTCCTGATGATAATCCTCGCTGCTGAACGGGAAGAGCTTCATCTTCAGGTTCATCAGATCACGTCTGAGCTGACCGGCATTTGCATATCTGTCCTCACAGCGCTTTGCCAACGCCTTGTCCATAATCTCCTGCATGCCCTCGGGAACATTATCCATGTAGTCCTTCAGCTGCGGCACAGGCTTTTCTACATGCATCATAGCAACCGAAACCGCCGTTGTGCCGACGTAGGGAACCTCACCCGTAAGCATTTCGAAGAGCACTATGCCCAAGGAATAGACATCACTGCTGGCAGTAATTTTACCGCCGCAGGCCTGCTCCGGCGAAATATAATGCACAGAACCCATTACCGATTTGGAATAAACCATTGTCTGGTTGGTAACCATTTTGGCAATGCCGAAATCGGCAATTTTAGGATTCATATTTTTATCTATCAAAATATTCTGCGGCTTGATGTCACAGTGAATAATGTTATGGCTGTGAGCATGCTGCAGTGCATCTGCAAGACGCACAGCGATTTCCAGAACGGTATTCAGGCTCAGCTTATGCTCCTGCATATACTCCTTCAGAGTAACACCGTCAACATATTCCATAACTATATACTGGTTGCTGCCTTCCGACACAACATCATAAATGTTGATGATATACGGATGCACCAGACGCGCCGCGGATTTTGCCTCCCTGCGGAACTGCTCCAGCAGCTCGTTATCCTCGAGGAACTGGTCGCGCAGCATTTTCACGGCTACATTACGGTCCAAAAGCTGGTCGTGGGCCAAAAAGACTTCGGCCATACCGCCATAGCCAATCGGACGAATAATCTCATAGCGTCCGTTCAAGATGGTCTTGCCATTTTTATCCATTACAGCTTTCCTCCCCCTGCGTAGTTAAATCAATCAGAATCAGGGACACATTATCGCGTCCGCCGTTGTCCAGGCTCTGCTCCAGCAGTTTGTCAGCAGCCTGCTCCGGATCTGCACAGCCGATAATCCGGCTGATTTCAGCTGCACGCAGCATGTCGGACAGACCGTCGCTGCACAGCAGCAGCCTGTCACCCTCCTGCAGACGGAAGCTGAAGAAATCAGCATTGACTGTTTCCTCGACACCCAGGGCTTGCAGCAAAATATTGCGCTGCGGATGTACAAAGGCTTCCTCGTCCGTGATTTTTCCCTGTTCCTTTAAATCTGCTACCAGTGTATGGTCATGCGTCAGCTGCTCCAGCTTGTCGTTGCGGAACAGATACAGTCTGCTGTCGCCTACATGGCAGCAGTAGCCGTGCCCGTCCCCCGGCAGATAAAGCGCCGTCATCGTCGTTCCCATGCCGGAATAGCTTTCGTTGCTCACCGCCATTTTATAAACGTGCGTATTGGCCTTGTCAAAGGCCTCCAGCATAACCTTACGGATATTCTGTTCCTCCTGCTCATGGCGCAGGCTGTGTGTCGCAGCCTCAAAGGCTTTAATAGTAGACCTGCTGGCAATTTCACCTGCCGCATAGCCTCCCATGCCGTCGGCAACGGCAAAAAGAGAAGGCTCGCGTACCAGCAGCGCATCTTCATTATTCTCTCTGACCAGGCCCACATGGGTTCTGCTGATTACCTGCATTATTTTTGCTCCTGTTCCTTGGCAAATTTAGCCCGCAGCTGACCGCAGGCTGCATCAATATCCTTGCCCATCTCCTTACGAACGGTAGCGTTAATCCTGTTTTTCTGCAGGATGCGCAAAAAACGTTCTACTGCCGCTTTGGACGGGCGCTCAAAGCCCTGCTCCGGTACCGGGTTGGCCGGTATCAGATTAACAGATGCCTGCTTATAGCGCAGGTAATTGCTCAAAAGCTCCGCGTCCTGCGGACTGTCATTTTTTCCCTTCAACAGAATATATTCATAAGTTATCTGCCTGCCGCTGGCCTTGCTGTAGCTTTCAGCAGCTGTCAGCACATCCACAAAGGGATAGCCCTTGTTGACAGGCATCAGTGCTGTACGCAGCTCGTTTTTGACAGCATGCAGCGAAATTGCCAGATTAATCGGCTTGCCCTGCTCCTCCAGGCGTTTGATACCCGGAATAATGCCGCAGGTGGAAAGCGTCATGTTGCGGTAACTCATGTTGCAGGTGTCCTCGCGGTGCAGAAAATCCAGCGCCTGCAAAACGCTGTCAAAGTTCAGCATCGGCTCACCGCTGCCCATAACCACCACTCTGCTCACCATCGCTCCCCGCTCACGCAGGCGCTCGTTGAACAGGTAAACCTGCGCCACGATTTCCGCAGCCGTCAGATTGCGTACAGCGCCCTTCAGGCCGCTGGCGCAGAAGGCGCATTGCATATCGCAGCCGACCTGGCTGGAAACGCACACGCTGTAGCCGTAATCATGGTGCATCAGAACCGTTTCTACCGAATTTCCGTCCGGCAAGCCCAAGAGCAGCTTGCTCGTCATGCCGTCGGAGGAATTCTGCTCGCGCAGAATCTCCAGACTGCGCGGCAGCACGGTGAATTTTTCCTGCAGCACGGCAATATCAGCCTTGCTCAGGTTGTGCATAGCGGCAAAATCAAAGACCGACTTTTGGTACAGCCATTGAAATACCTGCTTGGCACGGAACTTTTTCAGTCCTGCCGCTACAAATAAATCCTGTAATTCTTCTATTGGTAAAGCAAAAATATCTTGCATTCTCTTACCTCTATGTTACTGCTTTTTCATCAGCTTACAGATATAAAAGCCGTCAATGCCGTCATTCTGCGGCAGAAGCTGCAGCTCCTGTACCTGCTCGCCCGTCAGCGGATGCGTAAATTCCACACGCTGCCATTCGGGATGCTGCGTTAAAAACTCTTCTACCAGATAATGGTTTTCGCTCTGCTCAATCGTGCAGGTACTGTAAACCATGGTACCGCCATCCTTCACGTACTGTGCGGCATTCTTTAAAATTGCCAGCTGCAGCGGCGGGAACAGCTTCAAATCCTTACGCTGCTTGCGCCAGCGTGCTTCCGCACGGCGGCGCAGCACACCCAGACCGGAGCAGGGTGCATCAACCAAAACTCTGTCAAACGCGCCCAACCATTCGCTGCGCAGCTGCAGAGCATCGTTCTGCAGTGCTTTGACGCTCTTCATACCCAGACGGGCAGCGTTTTCGACAATCAGCTCCAGCTTATGCTCGTGGATGTCGCAGGCGATAACCTCGCCCTTATCCTGCATAAGCTGTGCCACGTGTGTTGCCTTGCCGCCGGGAGCGCTGCACATATCCAGCACGCGCATTCCGGGCTGGGGCGCCAGCACCGGCGCTACCAGCATGGAGCTTTCGTCCTGAATATAAAAATGCTGCGGCAGTGCTGCCAGAAGTGTATGCAGCGACGGCAGATGCTCTGCCACAATGCCGTAGGGACTCCATTCTGAAGCACGCACCTGCGCACCCATTTCCGTCAAATCAGCCAACAGCTTGTCGCGCGTAGTCACCAGCGTATTAACACGCAGGCACACCGGCGCAGCCGTATTATCAAACGCCAGCAGGCGTTCGGTGCCGCCGCGTCCCCACGGTCCCAGCCAGCGCTTCACCAGCCAGCGCGGATGGTAATATTTCAGCGACAGATAATCGGCATCCTGCTTTTCGGCATCGGGCAGAACGAACGCACCTGCCTCCTGCTTGCGCAACAGACCGCGCAGAACGCCGTTGACAAACTTGGCGCTGCCCTCATGGCTCACCGAGCGTGCCAGCTTCACAGCCTCGTTTACTGCCGCCGACGCAGGAATACGCGTCATATACAGCAGCTGGTAGGTACTGATGCGCAGTATCGCCAGAATATCACCGGCCACCTTATCCAGCGGACGGCTGACGCACTGCGCCAGATACCAGTCCAGCGTACCGCTGGCCTTCACCGTGCCGTATACCAGCTCTGTTGCCAGCCTTCTGTCAAGGTCGCTCAATCTGCTGCCGCGCAGATACTGGTTCAGCGCGATATTCGTATAAGCGCCGTCCTCCAGCACCATACGCACCAAAAGCGCCGCTGCTCCGCGGGCGCTTTCAGGATAATTTGCTTTTTGTTCCTTCCGCATGCTTTGTTTCTTCCTCATCATCTTCCATAAATGCTAAAATTGCTGCTTCCAGCTTATTAATATCTACCCGTGTATTAAAGCAGGGACCGAAGGGACGCTCGTTTAAAACGCCCAGAACCGGCAGCGGAAACACATCCTGAATGCCGCTGGTCAGATCACGCTCGCAGGCCACGGCCACAATAGCCTTCGGCCTTGCCTGCTTAACCATCTGCCTTGCCAGCGTACCGCCGGTAGCTACGGCAAAATGGCAGCCATATTTGTGCGCCAGCCCCAGCATAGCACCTACGCTGCAGCGTCCGCACTGACGGCAGTTCTCTACGTTACGGGTTATCTTATGTACGCAGGTATCCAGCTGGATACAATGCGGTGTTAAAATCATAATTCGGTTGGCAGGCACCTTCACCTTATGCTGCAGCACCAGATTGTTGCTGACCTCGATAAAGGACTGCTCGATGCGGTCACGGGGAATGTTGAACAAGCGTCCCAATACTACCGCAAAGGGGAAAAGAATATTAATCGCCTTCCACGCCCAAAAATACAAAATCTTGAGTACCGGTATTCCCAACAGTGCCATAACAATTCCCAGCACGCCGCTGAGCATCGCCAACACGATAAGTACGCCGAAAAAGCCGAAGACTATCGGCAGAAAGCGGCTGATTTCATAAAGACCCGGAAAGGTTACCTTCCAGACCACATAAAACATCAACGCACCTAATACGGCGCTGATGGAGGTCAGAGCCATAAATATACGTTTTTTGGGCTTAAATACACTATCTTCGTTCATTAAAAGATTACTCCTTCAATTTACAGCCTGCTTCAGGCAAGCAGGTCGCCCTCCTGTACGCCGCGGCCGTTCAGGAAAACCTGCGCCGGCATACGTTTTTTAGATTCGGGCTGTACCTCGGTGATTTCCAGTACGCCCTCACCGCAAGCTACAAAGAAGCTGTGCTTGCCGGTTTCGATAACGGTACCGGCAGCAGCAGCGCTGCTTTTGTCAGTCATTTTGCTGCCCCAGATTTTCAGGCTCTTGCCGTTCGGCAGCTTGGTAAAGGTGCTGGGTGCAGGGTTAAAGCCACGGATGAGGTTGTGTACCTCCTGCGCCGTTTTGCTCCAGTCGATATGCTCCATGCTGCGGTCGAGAAGTGTCGCATAGGTAGCCTGCGCATCATCCTGCGGCTCAGACACGGCAGTACCTGCCGCAATCTTGTCGATAACCTGCAGCAGCAGCGTCGCACCTTGCTCACGCAGAGCGTCATGCAGCTCGCCCATTGTAGTGTTTTCTTCGATAGGCACTACTACCTTATCCAACATTGCGCCGGTGTCCATACCGATATCCATCTGCATAATCGTTACACCCGATTCCTTTTCGCCCTTGATGATGGCATACTGAATCGGCGCCGCACCGCGATACTTCGGCAGCAGCGAAGCATGCACATTGATGCAGCCGTATTTCGGCAGCTCCAGAATTTCCTTGCTCAAGAACTGGCCAAAGGCAGCTACAACAATCAGCTCCGGCTGCAGCTCGTGCAGCAGCTCAACAAATTCAGGGGTTTTTACCTTTTGCGGCTGGTAAACAGTCAATCCCTGCTCCAGCGCATATTCCTTAACAGGTGTCTGCAACAGCTTGTTGCCGCGTCCCTTCGGACGGTCCGGCTGAGTTACTACCGCAAGAATTTCATGCTTGCCGCTTTCGCACAGCGCCTGCAGGCTGCCGACTGCGAAATCCGGTGTTCCCATAAATACTATACGCATTTGTTTTCCTCCGTATATCTTTTTTTCATATCCCGCTCAGGATTTATCTTACAGCATCCTCGGGATTTTCCTTCTGCTTAGGCGAAATGGTTTTAGCCTTGTCGATGAACAGAATGCCGTCCAGATGGTCCAGCTCATGCTGAATGCAGATAGCCAAAAGACCACTTGCGGAAAGCAGCATGCGTTGACCGGTTTTGTCGGTGAATTCGCATTCTACATATTCGGAGCGCTCTACCTCGCCCTCATAATCAGGCACGGAAAGACAGCCTTCGCTGCCCAACACCTTGCCCTCACGTTTAACAATCTCAGGGTTAATCAGCTCGTACAGGCCTTCGCCTACGTCAATAACTACTACGCGCTTGCTTACACCCACCTGCGGTGCTGCCAGGCCTACGCCGTCGGCCGCATACATTGTTTCTGCCATATCGCGCAGCAGACGCTGCAATTTTTTATCTATACGCTCTACCGGTTGAGCCACCTCACGCAGCACCGGAGCGCCGGCAATCACTATTTTTAACTTAGCCATTTTTGTTCCTCCTTGTATCTATTCCAATAGTTCATTATAACACATTACTACAGGAAAAAACAAATTCTCTGCACAGGCTTCCTCATATATTTAAGCAAATACTGCAAAAGCCTTCTGCACCAGGCGGATTTCCCGTCAGAAGCAGAAGGCTCTTAAGCTTTTTTGTTATCTATTTTTTATAATTGTTTTTGTCTGCCATACGGATACCGGTATTTACCAGCTTCTGTGCAGGCTTGCTGCCATCTTTTGCTGCAGCAGCGGCAGCCATCACAGCCTCGTAGCCCATTTTGTACTGATTCTGTACGGCAACGGCAATACTATAGTTCTTGTCCTCCAAGCCCAGTAAAGTCTTTTTGCCAAGGTCAAAACCGGTAACGGCAACATCCTTGCGACCTGCAGCCATTACAGCCTCCACAGTTGCATTAGTGGAGCCGTTGTTGCAGGCGATAATGCCTTTAACATTATGAGTGTTTTTGATTTTTTCGGTAACCAGCTTAACTGCGCCCGCTTCATCACCGTAGTTAATAATATAATCATGTTCGATTTTCCAGCTTGCAGGAGCAAATTTACCCCAGTTTGCCATAATGCTGTTCAGACGGTCGGCAATCGTAGTGCTGGCCAAGGTGCTGACATGTACCAGAACTGTTGCCTCCTCGGATTCCTTCACACCGTTAGCCTTCATCTGCTCTACCATTTGCTGGCAAACCTCGGCGCCTGCCTCCAGGTTGTTGGTAAGGAAAGCTGCATCATAATCATGGCTGCTCAATGTGGTATCAACCAAGAATACCGGCAGCTTCTGCTCGCGCAGTGTTTTCGCACTTGCCGTCATATTAGAGCTGTCCGCCGGAGCAAGTATTACTGCGTCCGCCTTTTTGCTGGGAAGCTCTTTGACCATATCGCGCTGTAGCTCCCAGTCGCCGTCCTTCATAACGCCGCCTACATAAACGTTAACGTCAGCCTTGGCTGCTCCGTCCTTAATACCGCGGATAACTTCTTCCCAATAGTTACCCTTCATAACCTTGAGCACAGCATAGACGTTTTTGCGTCCTTCCTTAATTTCTGTTACAGGCTCAAAATCCTGCTTAGTTTTGGCGTTCATAACCTTTTGTGTCACCGCGCCCTGTTGCGCATTGTTGCCGCCGCAGCCGGCAACGCCTACAAGCAGTAAAGCCGAGAATAAAACTGCTAATAATTTCTTCATACCCATATTATCAACCTCCGCCTTCTTGCAAACACTTCGATGTTTGTTCATATATTGTAAGAATTATTATAGCACTTTCATACGAAAAATCAAGTAATTTGAAATCTTTATTCGTTTCAACCAGAAGTCTACTGAAACATTTACGCTAAAGATTAAAATGGTTAGCAAGCATCAACCTTAACCCAAAAACCTGTTATTAGCTTCTTTCAAAACAAAAACAAATATTATTTTTGTCCTCTTTCACTTCACAATAGCTTGCGTCAGGTAAAGATAACTTTACAAAAGCCTCTTTCTTCTCATCAAAGTTTGTGCTATAATCTTTTATTAAGCAAGCAAAAACTGACAACAGTACAGCCCGCTTTATGATAATTTAGGGAGGATTTTTACATATGCTGAACCAGGTTTCTTTATTCACCGAAAACAATGAGGGTGGTTTGTTCAAAATCACTACCATTCTTGCTAAAGCCAATATCAATATTTACACCATGCTGGCCAATGACAGCGCGGAATTCGGCATCGTGCGCCTGATTGTGGACAAGGCAGAAACTGCTATCGAGGTGCTGAAGGCAGAAGGCTACCAATGCCGTCAGGACAAGGTTATTGCCGTAGAGATGAACGATACTCCGGGTTACCTGGACGGAATTCTTGCCGCTATCCACGGTGCCAACATCGACATTTCCTATCTGTATATTTCCTTTAACCGTGATAACGTTAAGCCGGTAGTAGTTTTCAAAACCAACGAACCGGAAACTGCCACCTTCCTCATCGGTCGTGGCTACAAGCTGCTGGAAACATTTTAATAGCTGAGAATTTTTAGAGGCCGCCCGCTGAAGCAGGCGGTCTTTTTTGCATGCAAAAAAGCTGCCGCAGCCTTCGCTGCAGCAGCTCATACTTATCAGTTTACAATTCTTCCGCCAGGTCAAGCAACAGTCTTTCCGTTTTTTCCCAGCCCAGGCAGGGGTCGGTAATAGATTTGCCGTAAATGCCGTCATGCACGCCCTGAGCACCGTCCTCGATATAGCTTTCAATCATCAGACCCTTGACGATTCTGTTGATATCCGCGTTCAGCTTACGGGAATGCACGATATCCTTGGCAATGCGAATTTGCTCCAGATATTTTTTGCCGGAGTTGGCGTGGTTGGTATCCACAATAATTGCCGGATTCTGCAGCTGACGTTCTGCGTACATATCAATAACGATTTTCAGTACCTCATAATGGTAGTTGGGGAAGCTGTTACCGATGGGGTCAACATAACCGCGCAGAATGGAATGTGCCAGCGGATTACCCTTGGTGCGTACCTCCCAGCCACGGAATAGGAATTCCTGCTCATGCTGCGCTGCCGCCACACTGTTGAGCATAACGGACAAATCGCCGCTGGTAGGATTCTTCATGCCTACAGGAATGCCTACGCCGCTGGCAATCATGCGGTGCAGCTGATCCTCGCTGGAGCGCGCGCCAACTGCGGCATAGCTCAGCAAATCGGACAGATAGCGGAAAACCTCAGGATAGAGAATTTCCTCCGCACCGGTCAGGCCTGTTTCTTCTACCACGCGCACATTCATTTTGCGGATGGCGATAATACCGCCCAGCATATCCTCGTCACCCTCGGGAGAAGGCTGGTGCAGCATGCCTTTGTAGCCTACGCCGATAGTACGCGGCTTGTTGGTGTACAGACGCGGTACGATAAAAATTTTATCCTGTACCTTTTCCTGCAGCTTGGCCAGACGATAAACATAGTCCAGCACAGCGTCCTCGTTATCGCTGGAGCAAGGACCAATAACCAGCAAAAAGCGGTCATCCTTGCCTGTAAAAATATTCTTTATAGCTTCGTCACGCTGCAGCTTCAGCAGCTTAGAAGCCTTACTTACCGGATAATCCTCCATTAAGGCCTGCGGTGAAGGCAGCACCTTGATAAATTCCATCTGCATGCTCATAAACAATTACTCCCATTAATCAATTTGCTGACATCGGCAGATTTTTTGCAACATTCTACCGGTATTAGCAGTGTTAAATTTCCTATATTGTAACACAAACTCTGTTTTTATACAATCATTTACCATATTAAATTACACTTACAGGGTCAACATTAAAGTAAAGATTAGGCTTTTCCTTGAATTCACTGTTCAACAATGCTTCCTTTGTTTCCCTCAAATCCCGCGCCTTCAACAGCACATTGAAGCGATACAGGTCATAGGCCTTCGCCACCAGTGAGGGAAACGGTCCTGCAATCAGCAAATCCTCCAGTTTGCCTTGCAGCTTCAGGCTCTGCAGATAAAACACAACCTGCTGCGCCAGCGCCAGTCCTGCACCATCATCCTTATCCACCACCTGCAGCTTAAGCATCTGGGCGAACGGCGGATAAAAATAGTTCTGACGTTCCTGCAGCTCGCGCTTGGCAAAGGTGTCGTAATCCTGCGTCACCGCCAGCTGCAGAATCGGGTTATCTGGATCATAGGTCTGGAAGATTACATGTCCCGGCCTGTCACCGCGTCCCGCACGCCCCGCTGCCTGCGTCAGCAGCGAAAAGGCACGTTCCGACGCTCGGTAATCCGGCAGATGCAGCGTACTGTCCGCCGCCAGCACTCCCACCAGTGTTACATTAGGAATATCGTGTCCCTTCGCCACCATCTGCGTGCCTATCAAAACATTGGCCGCACCGTCGGCAAAGCGCCGCAAGATATCGGCATGCGCAAACTTCGCCACAGTCGAATCCTGATCCATGCGCAGCACACGCACCTCCGGCAGCTGCTGCAGCTGTTCTTCGGCCTTCTGCGTACCGCTGCCGAAATACTTAATACGGCGGCTATGGCAGTTCGGGCACTCCTGCGGCAGCGGCATCGTATTACCGCAGTAATGGCAGCGCAAATCCTCGTTTTTCTTATGGTAAACCATTGCTACGGCGCAATGCGGACAGGTAATCGTCTGACCGCAGTCACGGCACATCACAAAGGTAGAATAGCCACGACGGTTCAAGAGGACAATCGCCTGCTCCCCCGCCGCCGCCGTCATCACCAGCGCCTGCTGCAGCGCGCGCGACAGCACGCTGAAATTGCGCGCCTCCAGCTCCTTACGCATATCCACGATTTCAACTTTAGGCAATGCAGCGCCGTTCGGACGTGACGTAAGATGCAAATGTGTACATTCGCCCTGCAGCGCCTTATAATACGTGCATAAATCCGGCGTAGCACTGCCAAGCACCAAAGCTGCGCCGGTCAGGCGGCAGCAGGTGCGGGCAACATCACGCGCATTATAATGCGGACGGTGGTCCTCCTCCTTATAGCTGCCTTCGTGCTCCTCGTCGACAATCACCAGACCCAGCTTTTCAAACGGAGCGAACACCGCACTGCGCACACCAATCAGCACCCTTGCCTTGCCTGTGCGCATGCGGTACCACACGTCGCCTCTTTCATTTTGTGACAGCTTGCTGTGCGCCACGGCAATTTCGCTGCCGAACCACGCCTGAAAGCGCTTCACCAGCTGTGCTGTGAGCGCAATTTCCGGCACCAGCATCAGCACCTGCCAGCCTGCATCAACGGCATGAGCTGCCGCACGCAGGTAAACCTCCGTCTTGCCGCTGCCTGTAATACCCTGCAGTAAAAATGACTGCGCATTCTGTGCATCTATTGCCCTGTTAATCTTTCCTGCAGCATCCTGCTGCTCCGCCGTCAGCTGCAGGCTTTCGCCACGCTCCTGCACGCTGCTGTAGCTGTTGCGCAGCACACGCTTCTGCACTGCATCCGCCAGTCCGTTCTGTGACAAAGCGCGCGCTACCGCAGAGCTTACTCCCTGCTGCGCCAGCTCGCTTACGCTCAGCGCCCCTGCAGCCTGTGCCAGTACACCCAGCGCAGCATGCTGCCCCTTGGCACGTTTGGCAAGTACTCCTTCGGCCAACGCCTGCCTTCCTGCGGCGTTGATGCGGTAAGCCAGCACTGTTTTTTCCTGCAAACGCTCATTATAAACATAATAAAGCAAGCGTCCCTGCGCGTCACGCACAGCACGTCGCTTAATGCTCGACTTACCCGGCACAAAAAGGCGCATTGCCTCCGCCAGCGAGCACATATAATAATCTGCCATCCATTTGGCAGTAGCCAGCATTTCCTTATCAAACCAAGGAGTATCGCCCAAGGCTGCCTCCACCGATTTAAGCTTGCCGCGCAGCACGGCATCGGCAGGCAGCGGCACACGCTCCACTACAAAGCCCTCCACCTTCTGGCCGCTGAAGGGAACAACTACACGCCAGCCGCTGTCTATAAACTGCAGTGCTTCCGGCACACTGTAGGTAAACTGACGAAATAAATTTTTTACCGGTAAATTTATCGCAACATTAACAGCAAACATGGCAACCTCCTGCAAACATACTTGTAGTTTATTATAGCATAAATCAGCGGTGCTGCCAAAAGGATATGCTTGATTTGTTTGTATTATGGCAACCAGAGCCACTCCTTGGGGAAACAAAATCCGCTGTAACTTTCATCGTACATTAAGATGAAAATTGCAGCGGATTTTTATAGATTATTGAATTTTCCCCAATTATATTGGCATCATTCACAATCTATTCTTTCTATTTTGAAGATGACCGGCCTTGTGCCATCGTTGCAACAAGCAATCATAACCTTATCATCTTTCGTCCAACCATGCATGATGCTTCCACCTTGCAGAGCCGTATAAATGTAACGGCTGATAGCATCCCACGCCTCAGAACAGAACGGAACCCCTTTTGTTCCGCAATGCATCGTTCCCGGTGACTGTAAACAGCCCTCATCCGGTTTGCCGGATTTCACAAGCGTTCCCGCACCCATGTGCCAGAAGTCGTCCCTCTCATCGTTGCGGTAAAACAGAAACTCATCACCCACATAGTAACAGGGACATTTACCGCTGTCCGGAACGGCACAGTATTCCTGCTGTAATTCCGGGTATAATTTTTTGTCCAAAACTGTGACCTTTACTTTATACTGCATTTTCTTTTCCTCATTTCCAAAAAGTACTTATTTAAAATAGTAGACGCTGTCTTTTCGCTTTACCGCTTTCGGCTCATTGTCCGCAGCATAACCTAAAGCAAGGATGCACACATTCAAAAACAGCTTCGAAACGAAAACCAGTGTGCCCACTTTCCGTTGCCCCACAGATAAATTAATCTGCTAGCAATGCAGATATTCCATGCCTATGCGGACTACTTTTATCCTCCTGTTCTTAATAACCTCGCATGGAAATGTTCATCATCTCGTGGTATAATATCTTCAAACTTTTCCGAGTGCGAGGTGATTTCCATGTTGAAACCACGATATTATTTTGCAGATGACTTCCGCATCTTTTATGAATACTTTCTTTCCCAACCCCATACAGAGAGAACTTTCCAGAAAGGTGATTACCTCTGGAATCCCGGACAGCCGTATGATCGTTTCCAATACTATGTGTCCGGCGCATCTGTTCATTTTTCTGAACACGAAAGCGGAAGACGGAAAATCATCAGCTTTCATGGACCGGGGACGCTTTTTCCAGGATATCACACAAATGACTTTCGCATTGAGCAGTCTCTGACAACCGTTGCGCTCTCTGAAATTAAAGTACTGGAGTTTACTGTGCCGCAGTTCAAAGCGATGTTTGAAGAAAATACATCACTGGCTGAGAGTGTTGTCAACTGGTATTCGATGTATGTCAACCGCTTTCTCTTTGAAACTATCCACCAAGAGTTTAATTCCTCTCAGGTAAAGCTCTGTAATCTCCTGTATTTGCTGACCATGAATCAACCGTCCAATTCCGGACTGGTCATTGAGATGACGCAGGAAGATATTGCGGACATTCTTGGCATGAGCCGGGTTCAAATAACGCGGGAGTTAACCGACTTGAGAAACAGAGGAATTCTATCCACCACCCGCGGCAAATTGACCGTTACAGACCTTCCGACGCTGGCATCCCTGTGTACTGATGAAACCATGTAGTCATTCGAGGTTACGTGTTTATTATACTCAACAGAATCTGTTCCGTCTGCTTCTGGTGAAGCACATAAAAAGCAGACTCTGAGCATAGTGTTCAAAATCTGCTTCAATATCAATCATTCAGTTTTTAAATAACCTATTCTTTCTCTCTTTCTTGCGCACTACGCTCAAGGTATCTTCTAATAATCGCTAATTGTTCTTCTACCGTTTTAGGCAAATCATCAAGCACGAATCCTTGAACATCTTCCTGTATGTTGTCGCCTGTGTGTTTTTTTACTTTTTCCATACTAGCAATCCCCTCGTTCAAGGTTAAGCAAAATAATTTTTGCAAACCACAGGGTAACACACTCCACATAAAACGATACGATAGGCTGAATTACTTGGCTGTTTTGCCGTTTATGGGAACAATTCCATAGCCTTTTTCGTGTTTGAGCCGTTTGCGGGAATATATCTACGTGCTTTCACTTGACTGAACCGTGTCAAAATGAATTACAAACTCATTAGCATTGGTTCTAATTATTTCATTACCGCATCATCTGAAATATGTGAAAGAAAATACTTATCGGCATCTTCACTACATCTTCCTTGCGTCATAAGAATATGTGGTGTGACGGGCATTAAACCCTCTTTCAATCCGTCAACCCTAATATGGGGAACAAATTTCATCACAAATAACAGAATATGCTCCCCAATATTCAATATGAATTAGGGAACATTTTCTTAACAAATCGTATTGAAATGTTCCCCAATTTAATATGCACAGGAATTTGTACCATCTATCTGCACAGCACCCCAACGGTCATAGGCAATTTCACGGATGTTATATTTCTCACCTAGGGACTCGATGAATTTCTCAATGTATCCGTAATGGACTACATTGCCCTCGGTAGTCATAAGCAAGTCCTGACATTCCCAAAAACTATACGGTACATGGTCACGGCGCACACGTAGGTCGATGTTGTCTTCTGGAATCCAGAAGTATGGAAGAATGATATATTTATCATCCTCATCTTCCAGTGGGAATACCAATACAAACGCAGTGATATCCGTTGTACTTGAAAGGCCAAGACTACCGTAGCAGACACGTCCTTCCAGTTCCGATTTATCGGTAGGAAATGCACAGGCATCCCAACCCACCATCGGCATCCAACGGACAGCTTGTTTAATATATTTCAGTGTATTCTTTCCATTTTTATTATAGTATGGCTAACTCTGCTTTTCAACAACTAAAATTTTAAAGTATCCCCCACTTTTTGTGGTGTGGTCGCCCCTCCCACGCTTTTTGTGGTCGTTTTTGCTCCAACATTTTTTGTGGTGTGTATTGGCATATGAATCAAGTTCGAAATACAATTGCACAAGATTAGAAAGGCCGTCAATTCCTAACCTGAGGTCAGTATAGCCACATGCTATATACACATGGTCTAGCTGCAGATCTTTCAGCATTGTTTTAACCCTGCTATTATTTCTGCTATTTCTGTTGCAGAAATTTCGGATAGAAGTTCGACTGCAATGCCGTTAACGGTAAGTCTTGCAATAGCTTCGTAATTACTTTTCTCTGAAACAGAAATCTCGACAAACCTAGATTCTCTGCTTGAAACTCTGTTAAAAATCTTCTATTGCCAATAGTAAAAAGAAGATATAGGAACATTGTTTTCTCGGCACCAAGCACGTACAGAAAGGTTGCTACTGCTATTTTGTCTGCCCACTCTTGCATTTCACGATTGGTATTGACAATTTGCAAACTGTTATCCATACTGTAATACACTCCAATTCAGTTTAATTAAAGTGTTTAGAAGTGTTTACAACACTC
>OGYW01001825.1_pt1 | contig 17567 bp, 14 predicted proteins | sample 1576621 | NCBI WGS metagenome assembly OGYW01 (sample SAMEA3541528, study PRJEB24748) | human gut metagenome | biome: human gut; feature: human-associated habitat; material: faeces | place: China | collected 2012 | reverse complement strand
TATCATCTTCATATGCCATCTTATTTTTTAGAGACATTTACTGAATATCCCTAAAAAAGGCTACTATGCATCACGCGTAGCAGCCTTCTATAATTTATATATTTAACCAAACAATAAAATTACTTATTCAGAATAGCCAGAGTATCGCTGGCAATCATCAGCTCTTCATCAGTTGGGATAACAGCTACTGTCACTTTGGAGTCATCGGCAGAAATAATAGCTTCTTCTCCACGAACCTTGTTCTTTTCAAGGTCAATCTTCACACCCATGAATTCCAAACCTTCACAAACTTCAGAACGGCAATTGGCTTGATTTTCACCTACACCGCCAGTGAACAGGATGATGTCTACACCACCTAGAGCGGCAGCATATGCACCAATATATTTCTTGATGCGGTAGAAATACATCTTTTCAGCCAAAATAGCTTTCGGATTTCCGGCAGCAACAGCGGCTTCCAGTTCGCGCATATCGCTGGATACACCTGAAACGCCTAATACACCACTCTTCTTGTTTAGTAAGTTGGATACGCCGGTTGCATTTAATCCTTCTTTTTCCATGATGAAAGTAACGGCGCCTGCATCGATGTCACCACTACGAGTTCCCATTACAAGACCTTCCAATGGGGTCAGCCCCATACTGGTGTCTATACATTTACCATCTTTGATAGCTGAAATGGAACCACCGTTACCGATGTGGCAAGTGATAATTTTCTTTCCTTTCGGATCAACGCCAAGGAATTCGCATACACGTTGTGAAACATAGCGATGAGAAGTTCCATGGAAGCCATAACGGCGCACACCGTATTTTTCATACAGTTCGTATGGAATGGCATACATATATGCATAGTCGGGCATTGTTTGATGGAATGCCGTATCAAATACACCTACTTGGGGAACGTTGGGCAGAATGGCAGAAACAGCATTCACACCTTTCAGGTTAGCCGGGTTATGAAGCGGGGCTAAATCGTTGCAAGCGATAAAAGCATCCAGTACTTCTTTATTCAGCAATACGGATTCGCTGAAACGTTCTCCGCCATGTACCATACGGTGACCTACTGCGTTGATTTCATCCAATGACTTGATTGCGCCATATTCTGGGCTCACCAATGTATTCAGAATGAACTCGATACCTGCGGTATGTTCTGGGATGTCTTTTTCTAATATTTTCTTTTCACCGTTGGGCAAAGTCAGTTTCAGGAAAGAGCCTACCAAGCCGATTTTTTCTATACCGCCCTGTGCCAGGACTTCTTTGGTAGTCATATCAAATAATTTATATTTAATAGAAGAACTACCGCAATTGAGCACTAATATTTTCATGATGTTGTTGTTTTTTGGAGAATGATTATTTGTTTTCTTTAGCGGCAATTGCTTGATTGGCAGTAATGGCAATCATCTTATAAACATCGTCGATAGAGCAACCGCGTGACAGGTCATTCACCGGACGAGCGATACCTTGCAGGATCGGGCCGATAGCGGTAGCGTGTCCCAGACGTTCTACTAATTTATAAGAAATATTACCTACTTCCAGACAAGGAACAACCAGTACGTTTGCCTTACCTGCAATTTCTGATCCCGGGGCTTTGCTTGCACCGATGTGCGGAACCAAAGCTGCATCAGCTTGCAGTTCACCGTCAATCTTCAAATCGGGAGCCATTTCCTTAGCGATTGCCAAAGCTTCCACCACTTTATCTACCACTTCATGTTTGGCAGAACCCTTGGTTGAAAAACTTAACATAGCTACGCGAGGATCAATTCCGGCAACAGCCTTGGCGGTCTGAGCGGTACAAACTGCAATTTGAGCCAGTTGGTTGGCATCCGGTACCGGGGTTACAGCAACGTCACCCATTACGATTACACCGTTATTTCCGTATTCGGGAGCATGAGTCAGCAACAGCATGGCACCGGATACGCAAGTGATACCCGGAGTAGTCTTGATAATCTGTAAAGCGGGACGAAGTACGTTACCTGTTGTGTTGCGTGCGCCGGCCAACTGTCCGTCGGCATCACCAGCCTTGATAATGAGACATCCTAGATACAGCGGATCGACAACCAGTTTGCGGGCCTCTTCGATGGTCATACCTTTTTTCTTGCGGAGTTCGCACAGCAATTGTGCATACTCTTCTTTTTTCGGGTGGTCTGTGGGATCGATAATAGTGGCTTTACCGATGTTCCCTAACCCCCATTGTTTAGCCAGGCTCATGATTTCATCGGGGTTTCCCAATAAAATAAGGTCGGCAACACCGTCTGTCAATATTTGGTTGGCAGCTTTTAAAGTACGTTCTTCAGTTCCTTCCGGAAGAACAATGCGCTGTTTGTTTGCTTTCGCGCGCTCAACGATTTGAGAAATTAAATCCATGATAATATATTAATTATGTACGTTCTAAAGACGAGTGTTGTTTTTCACGATGCAAAATTAGCTAATTTTGCAATATCTACATTGCAAAATCAATATTATTTTTGGTTTAAAGTATGCTAAAAGTGTATGTTATTGAACACCAAACGGGATGTTTCCTTAACTTTGCGCAGTTTTCAATAAGTATTTAATAAATTTATAAGGTATGATTCGTCAGTGCGCCATTTTATTTGGCTGTTTGGCTTTGGGTGAATTGATTGTTTTTTTGACGGGTATCAAGCTGCCGTCCAGTATTATAGGAATGCTGTTACTCACCCTTTTTCTCAAATTGGGTTGGATAAAACTGCAATGGGTGCAGGGGCTGTCCGATTTCTTGGTTGCTAATCTGGGCTTTTTCTTCGTTCCGCCCGGTGTGGCACTGATGCTTTATTTTGATGTCATTGAAGCACAGTTTTGGCCGATAGTAATTGCGACAGTGGTCAGTACGGTTTTGGTACTGGTCGTAACAGGATGGGTTCACCAATTAGTTAGAAAATCAAATGGAATATTTAGAAAATAAGTTCTTTTTGCTGGCATTCACCTTCGGGGTGTTTTTTTTGTCACGTGTCTTGCAGAAAAAGACTGGATGGGTGGTGTTAAACCCGATCCTGCTTACCATTGCCGTGTTGATTCTGTTTTTGAAATTTACCGGCATCAGTTATGAAACATATAATGAAGGAGGTCACCTGATTGAATTTTGGTTGAAACCAGCGGTGGTAGCGTTGGGCGTGCCACTTTATTTGCAGTTGGAGATGATAAAGAAACAGTTGCTTCCTATTGTCATTTCACAGTTGGCAGGTTGTTTGGTGGGATTGGTGGCCGTGGTGGTCATTGCCAAATTGCTGGGAGCCACTCCGGAGATTATTTGTTCATTGGCTCCTAAATCTGTGACTACTCCTATCGCTATGGAGGTTTCGAAAGCCACGGGAGGAATTCCGTCTTTGACGGCCGCTGTTGTGGTGGTAGTCGGTCTGTTCGGGGCGGTGTTCGGCTTCAAGGTACTTCGGGTAGGTCATGTGGGGAGTCCTATTGCGCAAGGTCTTTCTATGGGTACGGCTACTCATGCGGTAGGTACTTCTACAGCAATGGAAATCAGTGGGAAATATGGAGCATACGCTAGTCTGGGATTGACTTTGAACGGAATTATGACAGCGATTTTCACACCGACAATTCTTAGATTATTAGGTGTGATTTAACAAAAAAGCTGTTATCTTTGTTATATATAGAAAATCATCACAGATTATAGAGGATTGATTTGATTTTCAATAGGTATGGTCATTGGGGTGAGCATTGCTTATAAAAAGTCTATCCGCATTTAGTAGTAACAGAGCATTCTTACAGCAGTCTGATAACTATTGTCACTTTGAATGAAATGAAGATTCTGTGATTTGTGGTGAGAAAACAAGCAACCCATATTTTATGATAGAATTTAAAGATATAACTTTAGCGGATAAAGACTTGATACAGTCCTTTACCTTAGGCAGTTTGCGTCGTAATTGCGACTTGTCGTTTGCCAATCTGTGTAGTTGGATTTTCCTGTACCAGACTAAATATGCCGTGATGGATAATTACCTGTTGCTGCGTTTCTATGCGGGAGAAGAATTGGCCTACATGATGCCCGTCGGAACTGGAGATGTGAAACCAGTTCTTGAAGCATTGATAAAGGATGCTGAAGAGATGGGGGCAAAATTGCGTATGCTGGGGGTATGCGTGGGGATGAAAGCGGACATAGAGGCGGCGATGCCCGGACGTTTCACTTTTACAGAAGACCGGGATTACTTTGATTATATCTACTTGCGTACTGACCTGGCAACCTTGAAAGGAAAGAAGTTTCAAGCCAAACGTAATCATATCAACAAGTTCAAGAAGCAGTATCCTGATTATGAATACAAACCGTTGACTCCAGATCTGGTTCCCGAATGTTTGAAGCTGGAAGAGGAATGGTGTCGTGCCAATAACTGCGAGGAACAATTGGCATTGGGGGCAGAACGTAAGTCCATGACATATGCCTTGAACCATATGGAGGCGTTGGGTTTGACGGGCGGCGTGCTTCATGTCAACGGGAAGATTGCCGCTTTTACATACGGTGCTCCCATCAATCATGAAACATGGGATACTTGTGTTGAAAAGGCGGATACGGGAATAGAAGGGTCGTATGCCATGATTAACTATGAATATGCAAATCATATCGACGAACAATATATATATGTAAACCGCGAGGAAGACCTTGGTCTGGAAGGTTTGCGCAAAGCAAAACTTTCTTATCAGCCCGTTATTTTACTCGAGAAATGTATAGCAGAGCTCAATGACCACAAAGGATGAAGTGAAAACATTATGGAAACTCTGCTTCAATGATAGCGATGAGTTTACCGACTTATATTTCAAGATGAGATATAAGGATGAAGTGAACAGGGTGATTCGTGAAGACGGAAAGATTATTTCCGCATTGCAGATGATACCTTATCCTATGACTTTTTGTGATGAGGTGATTTCTACTTCGTATATATCGGGTGCTTGTACGCATCCGGATTACAGGAAGCATGGAGCCATGAAACGCCTACTGAAGGAAACACATCGGTGTATGTATGAAGATGGAGTTTTGCTGGCTTCGTTGATTCCTGCAGAGGAATGGTTGTTCGGTTATTATGCCAGGTCGGGATATGCTCCAGTTTTTGGGTATGCGGTTGAGCAGGTAAGGGTAGACAGATTATGCCCTGTGCCCGGTTGCCGGATAGAAGTATGCGAATTTCCCGGTGTGGAACATTATCATTATTTTGATTCCCGTATGCATGGACGCAGGAGTTGCATTCAGCATCCTAAAGAAGATTTTCTGGTTATTATGGCCGATTTAAGACTGGGTAATGGCAAATTGCTGGTTGCCTGGGAAGCGGATAAAATAGTGGGGATGGCATTTACGGTAATGGGGGATGATACATTATATATAAAGGAATTGCTGGCAGATACGGATGCGGTGCAGGATACTTTATTGTATGAAGCGGCCCATATATATAAGGTACAGCGTATGGATTATTTCATTCCGTCGTCTGCTGATACTTTGTTTTTGGGGATGGCAAGAGTTATTCGTGCAGAGGAGTTGTTGAAGGTTTTCGCCCATAAGTATCCGGCATCCGAACTTTATATACATATTGAGGGAGATGAAGCGATTCAGGAGAATAACGGCTATTATACGGTACGGGATGGTTTCTGTTTTCGTGAGAGAGTACCGGAAAAAAAATATCACACTTATACGTTGGATGGTTTTACCCGGTTGTTACTGGAAGCGGAGCATCCTTATATGAGTTTGATGCTGAATTGATCTTTATTACTGGTTGCCTAGGTTGAATTTCTATGTTTAAGATTGATAATCAGTGGAGTAAAAATCCGGATAGGTTATTAGTCTTCTTTTGTCAGAATACGTTCCAGCTCTTCTGCAGTCAGTCTGAGATGGAATTGTCCTTTATAAGCCACGGATATGCCACCTGTTTCTTCTGAAACGATAATGGCCAATGCATCTGTTTCCTGCGATACGCCCATGGCAGCCCGATGCCTTAATCCCAATTCTTTAGGGATATTCAAGTCGTGAGATACCGGGAGAATACAACCGGCTGCTTCTATCCGTTTATGGCGGATAATCATGGCTCCGTCATGTAATGGACTGTTTTTGAAGAAAATATTTTCTATCAGTCGTTGGTTCACATTGGCGTTGATAATTTCTCCTGTACGGATGATGTCATTCAGAGGTACACTTTTTTCGATGACAATCAGTGCCCCCACCTTCCCTTTGCTCATGCTCATACAGGCAAGTACAATCGGCATAATATCCGCTTTTTCCGTCTTTTCCTGCTTGTTTCCCGTCAGGAAGCGGAAAAAACGTCCCAACTGTTTATGCGAGCCCAGTGTGACAAGGAACCGGCGTATATCATCCTGAAAAAGAATAATCAGGGCTAGGACACCTACACTGACTAATTTATCGAAGATAGACCCTAGCAGTTTCATTTCCAAAACCTGAGATACAATCAGCCAGATACCTATAAATACCAGGATACCGATGAAGATATTGATAGAACCCGAATCTTTCATCAGACGGTAAGTCTGATAAAGCAGATAGGCTACCAGCAGGATATCGATGAGGTCTTTTATACTAAAATCAATAAACATCTTTCTAGAATTAAAAATTGAAAATTAAGAATTAAAAGGCAGCAGAGTCTTTCATCTTCTGTACTATCTTCACGGTTTCTACAGCAGCTTTTACATCGTGCACTCTGAGAATATCCGCTCCTTTTAGTAGGGAAATGGTATCCAGCACTGTTGTTCCGTTCAAGGCATCATCAGGGGTTCCGCCTAGTAGCTTGTAAATCATTGATTTACGTGATATGCCGACCAGTAACGGTAGTTCGAACAGGCTGAATTCTTCCAAATGATTCATCAACTGGTAATTATGTTCCACTGTTTTTCCGAAACCGAAACCAGGATCCAGAATAATATCTTTTACTCCTAAGTCGCGTAATTTCTGTACTTTTTCCGAGAAATAGAGAAAGACTTCTTTCAACAGATTGTCATAATGCGGATTCATTTGCATATTTTGCGGCGTGCCTTGCATATGCATAATAATATAAGGTACTCCCAGCCTGGCAATCATGTCGAACATCTGCGGGTCCATTTCTCCGGCGGCAATGTCATTGATGATTGCCACTCCGTACTCCTCTACACACATCTGGGCTACATCCGCACGGAAAGTGTCCACGGACACCACACAACCGGGATGATAGCGATTGATGATTTCCAGTCCGGTACGCAGACGGCGCATCTCTTCTTCGGGGCTGATGTGCTCGGCATTGGAACGTGAGGAATAGGCACCTATATCAATGATGGAAGCTCCTTCTTCTATTATTTGGGAGGTACGGTTGATAATATCTTTTTCCGTTTGCTGCCGGCTGCCGGCATAGAAAGAATCGGGTGTCACATTCAGGATTCCCATTACTTGCGGATGGGAGAGATCCATCAGTTTCCCATTAACATTAATATATTTGACGGTTTTGGTTTCCATTGTTTACGGCTTGTCATTTAGGTCGTACAAAAGTACGCACAATTCTTGAGTTTTTGTTATTTCATGAACTATTTTTCAGTTATCTTTGTTGCAACTTAATTTAAAAGCAAAGCGAAAGATGGATATTTCAGCTTTATATAAGTGTTTTACGGAATGCGGCAAGGTAACTACCGACAGCCGTAACTGCCCTGAGGGCTCTATGTTCATAGCTCTGAAAGGGGAAACATTCAATGGAAATGCATACGCGCTTCAGGCGCTGGAAAAAGGTTGCCAGTATGCCGTAGTAGATGAAAAAGAATATGCCGCCGATGGGCATCCGCGTATCTTGTTAGTAGACGATTGCTTGAAAGCATTGCAGGAACTGGCTAATTATCACCGGCATAAAATGGGTACCCGAATCATCGGCATCACGGGAACCAATGGGAAGACTACTACCAAGGAATTGATAGCCTCAGTGCTGCAAAAAAGATATGAAGTGCTTTATACACAGGGTAACTTGAATAACCATATCGGTGTTCCTCTGACTTTGCTGAGGCTGACTCCCGAGCATGAACTGGCTGTCATCGAGATGGGAGCGAACCATCCGGGTGAAATCAAGGCACTGACCCGTATTGTAGAACCGGATTACGGTATGATCACTAATGTGGGTAAGGCGCATTTGGAAGGCTTCGGGTCTTTTGAAGGGGTCATCAAGACTAAAGGTGAGTTGTATGAGCATCTGCGTTACAATGGCAAGCATATTATTTTCATAGACAAGGACAATGAGTATCTCACAGCTATCTCTCAGGGCCTTACCCGTATTTGTTATGGTATGGAAGGAGGAGAGGGACTTTATATCAGCGGCAAGCTGGGCGCTTGTGCTCCGTTTCTTTCGTTTGAGTGGGAACACGAGGGACAGAAGTTCGAGGTGAATACCCACCTTATCGGCAGTTATAACATGAAGAATGCATTGGCCGCCATTACGGTGGGCCGGTTCTTCAGTGTACCGTCCCGGCAGATTTGTGAGGCACTGGAGGCATATGTTCCTCATAATAACCGTTCGCAATTGACAGAAACCACGGATAATAAACTGATAGTTGATGCATACAATGCGAATCCTACCAGTATGATGGCGGCTTTGGAGAATTTCCGGTTGATGAATGTCGCTCATAAAATGGTTATTCTGGGTGATATGAAAGAACTGGGAGAAACCAGTCATGAGGAACATCAGAAGATTGCGGATTATCTGGATGAATGTAAATTTGACCGGGTACTTTTGGCAGGAGAGGAGTTTGGCAAAGTGATTCCGTCCTTTGAACATTTTAAAGATGTGGTTGCATTGAAAGAGTCGTTGGAAAGATATAAGCCGAAAGGATATTATATTCTGATTAAAGGTTCCAACAGTATGAAGTTGAGCCAGCTTCAGGAAATATTATAGTTAACCGGTTGGCAGTTTCATTCACAGTAGGAGGATGAATGTGTCAAAAGTCCAAAGTAACTATTAAATGTGCTGTTTGCACCTGTATAGGTATATTGTCCCACCTGGGTGGAACTGCTATTTCACAAAGGTGGAACTACGCTCTCACCAGGGTGAAATGCCCATTTCATCCGGGTGGGATTTCTATATATACTGCATGGAAACATGAATGGCAAAGATCCTTTGGGGAATGATCCTTCACATAGTCTGCCTCTATGGTAAATGTAATCATAGAATCTTTCTTCTTTATTATTTCTCTGAATTTTTCTTTAAAATAGATATAATAATCGGTTTTGACCGTTTTCTGACTCCTTCCTGCCGAATTATTATCCCGTGTTATTACAGAAATCAGTTACTTTTGCAATGTTATCAATAGAATTGCTATGAGGAACTTATTTCTACTAATCGCATTATGCTGTGTGGCTTTTTCTGTTCGTGCCCAACGTCTGGTTGAAGTGGGGAAAGGCTTTAGCAGTACTTCGGTAAATACTACTGTATTCCGTAATAACTCCATTGTGACGCATGGAAACACACAATACATTTCTTATTATGACGCTGAAGGATGGCTGATGTTAGGCAAACGCCGTCTGGGCACTGGGGAATGGATTTTGCACCGTACCCAATACAAAGGACATGTAAAAGATGCACATAACATTATCAGTATGATGGTGGACGGCGACGGCTATCTTCATCTTTCTTTTGACCACCACGGACATAAACTGAACTATTGCCGCAGCATTGCCCCCGATACACTTGTTTTGGGAGATAAAGAGCCGATGATAGGCAACGAAGAAGAAGATGTGACCTATCCTGAATTTCATTTGTTGGCTGATGGCGGTTTGCTTTTTGTATATCGCTCGGGCGCTTCCGGAAGAGGAAATATGGTAATGAACCGATATGATGTGAAATCCCGTAAGTGGGAGCGTGTGCAGGATGTCCTTGTAGATGGAGAAAACGAGCGGAATGCCTATTGGCAGTTGTATGTGGACCAATCAGGAACCATCCATCTTTCTTGGGTGTGGCGTGAAACCTGGCATGTGGAAACCAACCATGACTTATGCTACGCCCGTTCTTTTGACGGAGGTAGAACCTGGTATAAGACCAACGGACAGAAGTATGAGCTTCCTATCCGCCTGGGCAATGCCGAATATGCCTGCCGTATTCCTCAGAATGCCGAACTGATAAACCAGACCAGTATGAGTACGGATGCCGGAGGTCATCCGTACATCGCTACCTACTGGCGCAATCCCGATAGTGATGTTCCCCAATACCGCATCGTTTGGCATGATGGCGTGAACTGGCACAACCGACAGGTTTCCGAACGCAAGACCCCTTTCTCACTCAAAGGGGGAGGAACCAAGATGATTCCCATGTCCCGTCCCCGGATGGTGGTGGACAATGGAGAAGTGTACTATCTGTTCCGTGACCAGGAGCGTGGAAGCAAAGTTTCCATGTACTATACCAAAGACATACAGTTTGGTGAATGGCACGTGAAAGACCTGACGGATTTTGCCGTAAATGCGTGGGAACCCAGTCATGACACGGAGTTATGGAAAATGAAGAAGCAACTTCATATTTATGTACAGGATACCCGACAGGGAGATGGCGAGAAGCAGGTGGAAACAGAACCGCAAATGGTTTATGTGTTGGAATTGTAAATAATGTGCTGATTTGCCAATGACCATGCGGCATATAGCGCAAGCACATTAACACATTAGTAAATTGGCAAATTGATAAATTATTAATATGATGAACAAATTATTGAAACAAACCCTTGTTTGTGCAGGTACCTTGCTGCTTTCCATGCAGGTTGCCGCCAAACCTTCTTCCGAAGCCAAGGAAGTACGGGGGATTATAGACAAGGTAAACACTTATTGGCAAACGCATAACAAGCCCGAAGTCCGTTCGTTTTGGGACAATGCCGCTTACCACACCGGAAACATGGAGGCATACTTTCTGACCGGTAATGAAAACTACCGTGCATATTCTGAAGCCTGGGCTATACACAATGAATGGAAGGGAGCCAAGGAAAAGGATAAGTCTAAATGGAAATACTCTTACGGTGAGAGTGATGAATATGTATTGTTCGGAGATTATCAGGTTTGTTTTCAGACATATATCGACCTTTATACTATTCTTCCGGACAACTATAAGATAGCCCGTGCCCGTGAAGTGATGGAGTATGAGATGAGTACACCCAATCATGATTACTGGTGGTGGAGCGACGGTCTGTATATGGTAATGCCTGTCATGACCAAACTGTATAAGGTGACGGGTAATCATCTCTATTTGGATAAATTGTATGAATATATTGTATATTCGGACAGTATCATGCTCGATCGGGAAACCGGTCTGTATTATCGGGATGCCAAATATGTTTATCCTAAACACAAGACTTCCAGCGGAAAGAAGGACTTTTGGGCACGTGGTGACGGATGGGTGCTTGCCGGACTGGCGAAGGTGCTGAAAGATCTTCCCGCTGATTACGAGCATCGTTCTTTTTTCGTAAACAAGTATGTGAAACTGGCCGAAGCAGTCGCAGCCATCCAGCAACCGGAAGGCTATTGGACCCGTAGCATGATGGATCCCACTCATGCTCCCGGACCGGAAACCAGCGGAACGGCTTTCTTTACTTACGGTTTCCTTTGGGGAATCAATAATGGCTATCTGGATGAGGCTGTGTACAAACCGGTGATAGATAAAGCATGGAACTATTTGACAAAGACTGCTTTGCAGAAGAATGGCAAGATTGGTTACGTACAGCCGATTGGTGAGAAGGCCATTCCGGGACAAGTAGTCGATGCTGATTCTGAAGCTAATTTCGGGGTAGGTGCTTTTCTGTTGGCTGCTTGTGAATATGTCCGTTATCTGGAAGCTCCTGAAAATCAGGATCGCGCCTACTGGTGCAATTTGCTTTATAAGATGGCAGTTCCCGTACTGAGCAATATGGCGGAAGGTAATCTGAAAAAGAATATGCTGGTAGAGGTGAGCCCTAATTGGGATGGACGTAACAAAGGGGTGACTTATATGGAAACCTTCGGACGCCTTATGGCAGGTGTCGCTCCCTGGCTGACACTTCCCGATGATGATACGGAAGAGGGACAGATGCGCAAGCAACTCCGTGAATGGGCATTGAAAAGCTATGCCAATGCGGTGGACCCTGCCAATCCCGACTATCTGTTGTGGAGAGGACACGGACAGGCCTTGGTGGATGCGGCATACGTGGCCGAAAGTTTTCTACGTGCTTACGACCAGCTTTGGATGCCTTTGGATGACACAACCAAGAAACGTTATTTTGAAGAATTTACCCAGTTGCGCCGTGTGGACCCGCCTTACACCAACTGGTTGCTGTTTTCTTCTACCATCGAGAGTTTCCTGGCAAAGGCAGGAGCGGAATGTGACGAATACCGTATCAATTCGGCTATCCGCAAGGTGGAGGAATGGTACACGGGAGATGGCTGGTATGCGGACGGCCCTTCTTTCGCTTTCGACTATTATAGCAGTTATGTCTTCCATCCCATGTATCTGGAAACGTTGCAGGGCATGAAGGATGCAGGGAAATACACTCGTATTCATTATAAAAAATATTATGACCGCGCCTTGAAACGTGCCAGGAAATTCAGCCTTGTACTGGAACGCTTGATTTCTCCTGAGGGTACTTTCCCGGTATTCGGCCGTTCCATTCCTTATCGTTTGGCCACTATGCAACCCTTGGCGCTGATGGCTTGGTATCAGCAGTTGCCCGAAGGGGTGAGCAACGGACAGGCGCGTGCCGCACTGACTTCTGTGATGCACCGGATGTATGACAACACCGAGAACTTCAATGAGGCGGGATTCCTGACCATCGGTTTTGCAGGCCGTCAGCCCAATGTGGCGGATTGGTACACCAATAACGGCAGTCTTTACATGACATCACTGGCGTTCCTTCCGCTGGGGCTTCCTGCCGCACATCCGTTCTGGACAGATGCCGCACAACCTTGCACACAAGCCAAGGCATGGGGTGGACAGCCTTTCCCGAAAGACCATCACTGGAGTGATGATATACGCACTTGGGATTTATTCTGATTGCTTTTAAATCCGAACGTCGCAGATGATACGAAGTTGTTTTTATACTTATCCGTATCATCTGCGTTGTTCGTGTTTAAAAAATAAAAGCTTTGTGTCATCTGTATCTGAAAATGGCAAAAAGATAGTAGCTTTGCATCCATGAAAACAAAACTTCTCCCTATTCTGAGATACGCCCCGCCGCCTGCCCGTTCAGCTTTGCCAGAAGCGGCGCGCCGAGGGCGGCGTTGGCCGCCTGCCCCGAGGACAGGATCGTCCGGCAGCCAAGGGAAACGGCGTCCTCCAGCGCCCGGAACGGGTCGCGCGTCATGTCGAACGCGCGGTGGAGCGTGACCTCCATCTGCCCTGCGCAGGCCATCATGCGGCGCATCTGCGCAAGGTCCAGCTCGCCGTCCGGCGTGAGCGCGCCGATGACGACGCCGTTCGCGCCGAGGTCGCGGAAGGCCGCGATCTCCTCGCACATCTCCTCCAGCTCCGGCTCGGTATAGAGAAAATCGCCGAAGCGCGGGCGGATAAGGACGTTGATGGGCACGCCGCTGCCGCGCTGCACCTGCCGGAACAGGGCATGCGTCGGCGTTGTGCCGCCGATGACCAGATGGGCGCACAGCTCCAGCCGGTCCGCACCGGCGCGGCTTGCCGCCATGGCAGAGGCATAGGAATCCACACATGCCTCGATCAGGGGTCGTTTCATTTTGCTTCCTCCTTTATTTCTGCCAGCCCGCAGGCCAGATGGAACAGGGTGCTCACGGCCGTTCCGGTCGCGCCGGGGACCTGATGCTCCCAGACATAGCCCTTGTTGTCCGCCGTGCCTGCGATGTCCAGATGCAACCAAGGCAGACCCTCGGTAAAGTGCCGCAGGAACAGCCCGGCCGTGATCGCGCCGCAGCCGTCGCGGCTCGTGTTGCGCACGTCACCGAGGTCGCCGCGGATGAGCTTTTCATATTCCGGGAAGTCCGGCATACGCCAGAAGCGCTCGCCGGAGTGGGCGGCGGCCCGCTCGAGCGCGGCATACCAGCCGTCGTCGCTCGCCATAACGCCCGTGGCCACATAGCCAAGCATGGCGCAGATCGCGCCCGTCAGCGTGGCGGCGTCCACAAGGCGCGTGCAGCCCTCCTTCCGGATGGCCCACGTCAGGCCGTCGGCCAGAATGAGGCGGCCCTCGGCGTCTGCATTGAATACCTCGATGGTCTTGCCGGACAACGAGCCGATCCTTCTGTTCATCACTGAGGGTGAAAAAGAGCTTGGAGAGAAAGCGATTTGCGGTCAGCTCGTGCAGTTCATAGGGACAGGAGAAAATGATGTCGAGAAAATTTCCCTGACAAAGCTGGCGGAACCTCGGCAGATTCATCCAGAGGGGAGCGATCTTTGGATCAGGTACAGCCTGAAACTCCAACGGCACGTCTCCACGCAGGTTTTCGTGGTCACGTTCCCGGCGCTCCCGGTTTCTGTCCAGCTTGTTCCACTCGTCTACTACAGTTAGAAAATCTGATTCCGTCCGGGCTGCTTCCTCCAGCCGCCGCAGAGCCTCTGCGCGAATTTCCCGCTTGAGCCGTTTTTCGCTGGTGGGCGCGGCTTCTTCCTCCTCGTCCTCCAGCTCGGAATTATAGTCTCTGGGATGCTCGTCCTGCTCCAGCTCGCTCTCCAGCTCCAGCGTGCGTTCTTCTGCAAGCGCTTCTTCCAGCGTCTCATCCACCGGCGCAGCGTCAGATGCATCCTCCCAATCGGCAAAGCCGTCCGCAGCCGTTTCAAGGCCGGTTTCCTCTATTTGCTCCTCGGTACCTTCTTCCTCGTCGGAAAAATCATCTTCCCACAGCAGTTCATCCTCCCATGGTTCCACGACAGCTTCACCTCCCCGAAAAAATATTTTTCTTTTTTCAAAAACAGTTCCGATTTGCACCCCGTATTTCTCCTATTAGTAGATGAAGTAATCTTAGCACAAGTTACACGGATTACTTTCCGAGCCATCAGCAAAAAAGGAGGATATGGAGCATGGAAAAGCAACAAAAAGCCGCGGTTGGCTTACAGCCAACGGAACCAAACACATTATATCAAAAACCAACCAATCACGCAAGGAGGATGCCTATGGAGCAGAACAAACGAGAACAGTTTATCATCCGCCGCATCGGCGGCACCACCTACAAGGTCAGAGTCGTGTTCAACGAAAGCGGCGGCGAGACCATGGAGGATAAAATTTTACGAATTGTACGCAATGATATGGTTACAAACGACGGAACCTATGGTATAATGGAGGCACCACAAATGAGCCGACAGTCTGAAAGGAGCGCATCATGAGCGTGAAACAGACTGAAAGCAAAATTACCGCTCTCTATGAGCGGCTGAGCCGTGACGATGACAACGCCGGCGACAGCAACTCCATCGTGAATCAGAAAAAGTACCTCGAAAGCTACGCCCGGCAGAGAGGCTACACCAACTGCCGCCATTACACCGATGACGGATGGAGCGGCGGCAATTTTGACCGTCCCGCATGGAAACGGCTGGTGGCGGACATCGAGGCCGGAAAGGTTGCCCATGTCATTGTCAAGGATATGAGCCGGGCCGGTCGTGATTACCTGCAAACCGGCTTTTACACGGAGGTATTCTTCCGGCAGCACGGCGTCCACTTTGTGGCGATTGCCAACGGCGTGGACAGCGACGATCAGAACAGCAACGAATTTGCGCCCTTCCTCAACATCATGAACGAATGGTATCTTCGTGACCTGAGCCGCAAGCAGAAAACCGCCATTCGGGTCAAAGGGGAATCCGGCAAGCCAACCACCAACTGCGCCATCTATGGCTATAAGAAGGACCCAGAGAACAAATACCACTGGCTGATCGACGAGGAAGCGGCCGCCGTGGTGCGGCGTATCTTCCAACTGACCATTGAGGGCAAAGGCCCTTACGATATTGCCCGCATTCTGTTCGATGACAAGATCGACACGCCTGCGGTCTACTTTGGCAAGCAGAACAAAGGCGTCTGGAAAAGCAAGGAGGAGTTCCCCAATCCCTATAACTGGAGCGGCTACATCGTTGGGCAGATTTTGTCCAAGCCGGAGTATATGGGGCATACGGTGAATTTCCGTTCCCACAAGCAGTCCTATAAGGATAAAAACGCCGTGATGAATCCCAAGGAAGATTGGCTGATCTTCGAGAACACCCATGAAGCCATCGTGGATGCAGAAACATGGGAGCTGGCACAGAAGCTGCGGAAAACACCACGGCGGCATGATACGCTGGGTGAAGCGAATCCGCTGACCGGCCTTTTGTACTGCGCCGACTGCGGCGAGAAGATGTATAACCACCGTTCCAAAGGCGGCACGGAGAATAATCCCTATCCCTCTGATTTCTTCGATTGTTCCTCCTATACCCTCGCCCGCCAGAAAAGAACTGCCGCCTGCTGCGGCCATTATATCACGACCAAGGCCCTGCGTACCCTGATTCTGGACACCATCCGCACGGTCAGCACCTTCGCAATTTCCAATCAGGCAGCGTTTATGGAAAAGGTGCGCTCCGCCTCCCAGCTCCGGCAGACGGAAGCGGCCAAAGATGCCAAGCGAAAGCTGAGCAAGGACAAAAAGCGCATTGCCGAGTTGGACACCATCATCAAAAAGCTCTATGAATCCTTTGCTGTCGGGCGCATCACCGATGAACGCTTTGACAGTCTGCTGGCGGATTACGAAGCCGAGCAAAAAACGCTGCAAGCCTCTGTCACAGAAGCGGAAGAAAGGCTGTCCGCTTTCGCAGAGGACAGTGCCCGTGTGGAGCAGTTTCTGGAGCTGGCAAGGAAGTACACGGATTTCTCCGAGCTGACCACGCCCATGATCAACGAATTTATTGAGAAAATCATCGTCCACGCCCCAGAGCGCATCGACGGCGACCGGGTGCAGGAGGTAGAAATTCACCTTCGCTTTATCGGGCAGTTTGAGCTTCCCGCGCCAGAGCTGACCGAAGAAGAAATCAAGCGACAGGAGCAGCTCAAGCGGCACCGCATCAAGAGCCGGGAGCGGTATCAGAAAATCAAGGCCGGTGAACACGCTGTCGGACAGCCCTTCATGCTGACCTGCAAGTGCTGCGGGCAGGAATTTGCCTCCAAGCGGACAAACACCCTGTTCTGCGGCCCCAACTGCCGCTCCAAATTCTACCGGCAGGAGGCGGCGGAGAGCCGCAGCCGGGCGTGTACCTGCGAAAACTGCGGCAAGGTGATCACCACGACGAGGTCAGATGTGAAATATTGCAGTGACGATTGCCGGTATGCGGCACAGATCAAGCGACAGGGCGCACGAAAGAAGGCCTTGCGAGAGGCAAAGATTGAACCGGCTTTGCCGGAGAAAGAAACAAAATCAGCATAAGATAAGACGCAGCTGGCGGCTTGCCCCTTAATGGGCAGGCCGCCGTTTTTGCGCAGAAATGGAGGTACAATGAATCTTTTTGAAGTTGTAAAATACGGCGTAAGCTGCCGGGAGGCGGCGGAGCGGTACGGCGTGGAGGTCAATCGCTATGGCATGGCCCTTTGCCCGTTCCACAATGACCGGCATCCCAGCCTGTATGTGGCGGACGATCACTATTATTGCTTTGCCTGTGGGGAACACGGCGATGTGATCGACTTTGCCG
>OGYW01001823.1_pt1 | contig 17592 bp, 30 predicted proteins | sample 1576621 | NCBI WGS metagenome assembly OGYW01 (sample SAMEA3541528, study PRJEB24748) | human gut metagenome | biome: human gut; feature: human-associated habitat; material: faeces | place: China | collected 2012 | reverse complement strand
GAACTTGATCGAAGGATTGCCAAATACGAAGAACTAAAATCGCAAAAGCTTGGTTTGCGCATAGAATTATATACGGCCAAAGAACTTGCCGAATATTTTGAGAAGCAAACAACGCCCGGTTCCGATTCATCAATTGATTTCATTGCATTTTCTCGCAAGCATTGTGAACGGTTAAGAAACGAAGGCAGAATTTCAACGGCGCAAACCTTGGAAACCGCAACAAATGCAATTATTGACTTTTGTAACGGAAGGGAAAGAATCGCTATCACCGAAATAACATCAAAATTTTTAAGGCAGTTTGAAAAACATCTTCGGAGCGAAAGAACAATTAAAAGAAAAAATCAATTTGGGAAAATGGTGACTACCAAGAAAAAGCCATTGTCCGATGTTGGCGTCTTTGACTACATGACCAACATACGTATATTGTTCAATGCTGCAATCAACGAATACAATGACGACGAAAAAGATGAAGTTTTGATTGCTCACTACCCTTTCAGAAAATACAAACTTCAAAAACCGCCGGAACCCGACAAACGAAATTTGAAGCCCGATCAAATAAAAGCAATATCACAGATAAACGAAAACGAGTTGGAGTTTGAACGCACAAAGTTTGCCCGTGACGTTTTTATGCTATCATTTTATCTTGTCGGCATAAACATGGCTGATCTTTACGACATGCAAGTTTCAGACTTCAGAGAAGGACGGCTTTCATATAAACGCCGAAAAACAAAAGGGCGTCGCCGGGACCAAGCTTTCATTTCGATCAAGGTAGAACCCGAAGTCGTGCCACTTATAGAAAAATATCGGGCCAAATCCGGTGACTATTTGTTTGATTTCTCAAAGAGATATTGCGATTCACATACATTCGGCAACAACGTCAATAAGGGATTAAAGAAACTTGCTGCAAAATGCAGGATCGAAGAAAATTTAACGACGTATTACGCCCGGCATAGTTGGGCCACAATTGCCCGGAACAATTGTGGAGTATCCAAAGACGACATCAACCTATCTTTAAACCATGTTGATGAAGGTTTAAAAATGGCTGATGTCTATATTGCCAAAGATTGGTCCTTAATCGACGAAGCCAACCGAAAAGTTATAGACTACTTAAACGGAAGTGACTTGAAGGATTTGAAGAATACCATTTGAAATGTCAATATCATAATTTGTTTTCATGGCTAAAGCAACAAAAGGTCTAATCGTATCACCCACAACCGGAAAATCAGTTTCAACAATCAAAGAATACCCTTTTGATTGGAAAAAGACATCGGCCCGATAACGGTACATAGTTGTTTTTTCTTTTTCCGGGTGATTGGGTTGTATGTAGTAGAAAGTAAAAGCTTCTTTTCCGTCTATCTTGATTGTATATCCATTTGGACGTGCGGGCGGTATTTTAGGATATATTGGTTCACATGTGATCTTGTCTTCCGCAATCCCACTCAATTGATTATGCGCTATATGCGGACGGACGATTTCATTCTTTTCATTAAAAATATAAATTATCCTATCACCTTGATTGAATAATTGGTCAATTTCATTTTTTGTCATTAGTATATTAGATTTATTATTTAAACATCTTCCCCCGACCAAGCAAAAGCCAATCAGAAGAAACGCCAAAGTCTTTGACTAAGTAAGCAAGCGCATCAATATCAATCAACTTGTATGGACATTCTTTTGTTGTGTCCATTGTTGCCGATCTCAACCGGGAATATTTGGGTTGATGAAGATCATATAAATTGCAGAACGTTTTCATCCCTTCAAGTTTACCGGAAGCAATCAAAGTGTTGATCGCTTCAAAAAAACGTCCTTGTATTGATTTGGCCTGCGGCCTTACTGTTTTTGCTTCCATTCTTACTTTTCAAAATTATTTCTTCTTTTCACTTTCATAGTCTGCAACCATTCTTTCAAATAGTTCTTTTGGCAGTTCGGCCAAATCTTCGCCTTGCATTGCGGCCGCTTCAAGCTTGTCGAAAATTTCATTCGGCATATATGGGTAAAATTCCGGCCGATTATAATACCCTTCTATTTCAACTTTTATCATATCCATATTTCTTTTGAGTTTCCACCTTTAGGGTAATAACGTTAGTTATTACAAAGAATATATTTATATATTCTATATATATCTTTCCTTTAGAGTAAAACGACTTGCATTGCAAACGTTATGCAATTGCATTGCTTTTGCTAAATTTCAAAATCGCAATTCACTAAACACCAATCTATTATCTTTTTCATTACAAAACTCACATTTTCTAATTATTTACAATTTTTATACAGTATTTTTACTAAAAAAGGGGCTTTGTTATGCAAAAAATCACATTTGCATTGCATTTGCATTGCTTTTGCTTAATATTTAGGAACAACACGAAATTCCCCCAAGGCATTGATTACCCGACATTTGCACATGTTGCATTTTCGTCCGTTCGGACATTGCCTTTTTCCTTTTCAAGTTCTTCGACTTTTGCTTCAAGCTTTCCAACCTTGATCAATAATTCATGGATCAACAAATCTTTCTCTTTTACGGTAGCCGCCGAATAAATTTCCCCTTTCTGAAACATATCAAGCAACTTCTTTTCAAAAGCTTCCGCACCAAGTTCAATCAATCTTTTTGTTTCAATTGACGGTAACATGGTGGAAGAATCTGAACTTTGTTCGTTCATGGATTCAGATTTCAACATTTCGCCTTCATCGGTGAGAAGCCACGACAAACTTATATTCACGCATTTTGCTGTAATTTTATCCGCTAAGTCTTTAGATATTCCATTTCTTCCGTTGGTAACATCATACAAAACTTGCGGAGATTTCAACCCAACATGCTTTGCAAACTTATTCGCAGACATTCCCGAATATTTTAACACTGTTTTAATACGTTCACTATCAGTCATTTATAAAATATTTACGCATTATGCTTAAAATTTATGCGTGAAAAGTTTGCTTTATTCACGCATAATGCTTTATATTTGCAGCATGAAACTTTAACTTTGCAAAGGTAAAGAGAAAGTAATCATCAACAAATAGCGAATATACGTCAAATTTTTAAATAAGAATAAGTTATGGAAGTATTTTCTTTCAAGAAAGGATTTTCGCAAGTCATGCAAAAAGACATTTCAAACGTGAAGCATGAAATTATGATCACGCTTGGAATCACAACGAATGTGGCTTGGTTGAATCGACTAAACGGAAAAGTCGAACCCAAAGTGAGTGAAGCAAAGGCGATTGAAGAAACCTTCGCCAAGTATGGAATCAAGGAAGTTTGGGGGGAATGATATGAACGCAACTGCAACGCTAACAAAGCGGGAATCCGAAGTTGCCGAATTGATCGCTTGGGGAGCAAGTAAAAAAGAAATTGCTTCACGGCTATTTATCGACAACCGAACGGTCGAAAATCACGCCCGGTCTATTTATGAGAAAACCGGGGTTACAAAGTCAAATGAACTTTCCGCATGGTGGTTTTGCGTGCATTTCAACATATCGTTTGATCTATCTCCTTTAAAAAGAAAAGTCGTAACACTTGTATTACTTCTTTTGGTTGTTTCAACTGAATTCACCAACGCACAAAATTTGAGAACATTTAGATCGGGAAAGAAGGTCGAATGTCGTGCAAGAAGGGCAAGAAGGAAAAGTGAAACAGACTTTGACTATTTACTTGAATTATAACATAATACCGCAACGATTATGAAATGGAACGCAACAAGAAAAGAAAAGAGTATCGGCTTATATTTGGCCGTGTGTGTACTGCTTTTATTTGGATCACCCGCCGATAATTCGATGACCGCTTTCTTGGGTTATTACGGGTTTGTTATTGCGAATTTATGCAACGCCACACGTCTTGCAAATGCCTTTGATAAAAAGCGAAAAGACAATGGGAATACAATTGCCGCAAACCGAAACGGAATATCTGAACGCTCTGATTGATGCCGCCGAATTAGGAGCACAACGGGCACTTGCAAAAGCCGGATGCCTAAAGCCCTATCTAAAGTTGCGTGAAGCTTACCGAATATATGGAGAAGGAACCGTTGATCGTTGGATCGAAGAAGGTCTTGTTGACGAAATCAAAGACGGGAATCGAAATTCAAGTGTAAGGATTGACCGCATACAGATTGAAGCCGTTGCCAAAACGTGCAATCGGACTACATATTTAAGTAAAAACGAATAATTAATACCCGCAACAACATGAAGAATGTAATTTTAAAAAGATTATCCCTTGTCAATTGGAAGGGACAAAAGGAAAGGTCAATCGACTTTTCCAATGAAACAAGCATTTGTGGTGCAAATGCAACCGGAAAATCAACAATGTTTGACGCCTTTATTTGGTTGCTTTTCGGCAAAGATTCTCTTGACCGCAAAGATTATAATATCATACCAATTGAAAATGGCAAACGTGTTGATCGTGTTGACGCTGAAGTGTGCGGCGTGCTTGATGTAAACAGCGAAGAAATCACCTTGAAGCGTGTCTTGCATCAAAAATGGGTTCGCAAACGTGGAACGGCCGTTGAAACATACGACGGGTGTGAAACTATGTTTTATATCAATAACGTGAAATGCGGTACGGCCAAAGAATATGCGGCCAAGGTTGATTCGATCATTGATGAAACCGTTTTCAAGATGATCACCAATCCTTCTTTCTTCCTTTCTCTGAAATGGCAAGATCAGCGTTCGCAATTATTCTACATTGCCGGGACAATCAGTGACGAACAAATTGCGGCTTCAAAGCCGGAATTCAAAGCCCTTCTTGATTCAATTATCGGAAAGACCTTGACCCAATACAAAAGGGAAATTTCAGCTAAGAAAACAGAGTTGAACAATGATTTGAAATTGATCCCTTCACGTATTGATCAGACAAGAAAGTTGATGCCGGAAGCCAAAGACTTTGACGCCCTTCAAACAGAATTGGAAGCCGTTGAAAGTGAAATTGAAAGGGTTGAAAAGTCCATGACTGACAAGTCAACCGCTATTCGTGGACAATATGAGGAAATTCAGAAGAAGCAAGGTCAAATCAATGACTTGAAGACCAAACAACAAACCGTTGTTCATGAAGCAAAGGAAAAGGCCGCCAATGATGCCAACACCCAAAATTCAAAACGCCGTGAAACAGAAGGGAAACTAAACGAAGCACGGATCACCCTTTCTTCTGTACGTTCTTCATTCAAAACGCAAGAACAAACCGTTTCTTCACTGAAAGATGTGATCAGCAAACAGGATGAAAAGGTTGAAAACAAGCGGAAAGAATGGTTTGCAGAAGAAGCGAAAACCTATGATGTCAAAGAAGGTTGTTTGACTTGCCCCGTCTTCGGCGGTCCTTGTGGCGATCCGGCTGCAAAGCTTCTTCATGCTGAAAACCAATCAAAAGCCAAACAATCATTTTGGGATACCAAACAAGCGAACTTAGACCGTATCAAAGAAGAAGGCACAAACCTTTCAAAAGTATTAGAAGAACGACAAAAAGAACTTATTGCCGCCGAAAACGAATTGACAGATCAAAAGATTAAAGTTGCCAACGCTGAAAAATCGGTCAAAGAGTTTGAAGATATGCTTGCCGAAATGTCTATTGTTTCCCCGGCCCCGGTTATCGCTGAAGAATTACCGGAATGGCAAGAGCTTGATAATCAGATCAAGACTATTCAAGCAACGATTGAAGAAGTGAAGCCCGTCGATACTTCAGATTTGAAAGAACAAAAGAAGACGCTTGAATCCCGCCGGGACGAACTGAAGGCCGAATTGTCTGATAAAGAAAGGATTGCCAAGTACACACAGGAAATCAACGATCTTGAAAAGAAATCCGACGAATTGGCCCAACAGATTGCAGACCTTGAAAAGAAGGAATTTACGATCATGGATTTCACGAAAACCAAAATCAATGAATGTGAATCACGGATCAATAACTTGTTTTCTATCGTCAAATTTGAATTGTTCGACAAGACCATTGACGGCGGTGAATTTGAAGCATGTATCGCAACCAACAAAGCCGGGGTTCCTATTTCTTCAACCAATACGGCCGAAAAGATCAACGCCGGGTTGGATATTATCAACGCCCTTTGTCGGTTCCACAATGTTACGGCCCCGATATTCATTGACGGCCGTGAATCAGTCAATCAGTTGATCCCAACTGAAAGCCAAATTATCAATCTTATAGTTTCAACCGATAAATCATTAACTATTAAATAATTAAAATCATGGAAGATCAAATTCTAATTTTCGGAGAATCCGAACAACCGCAACGAGTACGCAAAGGGTTTCACTTGTCAATCAACTTCAAACATGGAAACGCCTACATTTCAACCGAATTAAAAAACAAGTTATTCGGTGAAAAAGTGACCGAAGCGAAAATCCTTCTTGTATGTAGCCAAATAGAAAACAATTGGTATTTGGCCCCTTCAAACGATTACAAAGGATATACATGTCGATTGAACGATCCTAAAATCGCAACATCAATGCGGATAAACGGAGCACAAAAAGTGCTTGAAAGAATGGCAAAGTCAATGAACATTGATCTGAATGACAAAAAGATAGTCTTTTCAGTTTCCAAAGACCCGGTTGACTACCAAGGTTTGAAACTCTATAAAATAACTCTTTAAAATTACCGCAACAATGAATGAACTTCAAAAAATGGATCAAGGAACGAACGTTGTGACATTCAACTTCTTCGATCCGACACAGTTTGAAACGATGCAACGTGTTTGCAAGATGTTCGCCAACTCTGAACTTGTCCCGGACATGTACAAAGTGAGTGATAAGAACCCTATCGACAAAGCTACGGCAAATTGTATGATAGCAATATCAATCGCAATGCGTATTGGGGCCGATCCGCTTATGATCATGCAGAACATGACGCCAATCTACGGCCGCCCGGCTTGGTCCTCAAAATTCTTGATCGCAACCGTAAACACATGCGGACGATTCAATCCACTTCAGTACAAATTCACCAATCTTGGAAGACTTGGGAAAGTGGAATACACCACATACAACAAGATTTGGACGCCCGGACAAAATGGCGGCAAAGGGTCTTATCGCAATGAAGCCAAGGTTGAAGTATTCGACGGAACCCAAATTGACAATATCCAATGTATTGCGTACACTACAAAGAAAGGATCAACCGACATTCTTGAATCAACCCCGGTTGACGTAAAACTTGCAGTTCAAGAAGGTTGGTACACCAAAAATGGTTCCAAATGGCAAACCATGACCCGGCAAATGTTGACTTATCGTGCCGCTTCAATGTGGACCAACGCTTATGCGCCCGAATTGTCAATGGGTATGAAAACCGTTGAAGAAATGCACGACATTGTTGACGCTGAATATATAGACGTCACCGATACCGTTGAAAAGGAGAAGGCAGAAAATGCCAACAAAGGCACAATCAATATTGATGATGCACCAACCGCAACCGATCCGGCACAACCGGAAGATCAGCCAACGGACCAAGGGAACAATCAGAATCAACCGGGCAACAATGCGCCTAAAGCAAACGGCCCCGGCTTTTAATTATGAAACTGAAGATTCTTGGTTCTTCTTCAAAGGGAAATTGCTATGTCCTTGAAAACGAGACGGAAGCCCTTATTCTTGAATGTGGCATTTCCTTCATTGAAGTAAAGAAAGCAATCGACTTTAACTTACAAAAAGTCGCCGGGTGTCTGATCACCCATGAACACAAGGATCATTGTAAAGCGATCAACGAAGTATTGAAAACGTCCGTTCCGGTATATGCTTCAGCCGGAACAATCCAAGCAATGAACGGGCAAGGTTATCACGAACCGCACCCGTTGGAAGCCGGGAAAGTGTATATGATCGGACGTTTCAAAGTATTGCCATTTCATACAAAGCATGATTGCGCCGAACCGTTCGGTTATCTGATCCAACATGAAGAAACGGGAAATGTGCTATTCGCAACGGATACGTATTATTTGCCGAACCGATTTCAAAACTTGTCAAACGTGTTGATTGAAGCCAATTATCGCCTTGACATTCTTGAAAGGAACATTGCGGAAGGGAGAATCCCCAAAGCGTTACGGGATAGGACATTGCAAAGTCACATGTCTTTTGACACATGCCGGGACGCCCTTCTTTCTAACGATTTGAAAGCCGTCAACAATATCGTTTTGATTCATTTATCCGACGGGAATAGCAATGCGGTCGAATTCCGTGAAGGTATTCACCAAGCAACCGGAAAAACGGTTCACATTGCAGAGAAAGGAATGATTTTAAATTTTAATAAAACACCATTTTGAAAATGAGAACTTTACAAATTAAACAAGATTCGCTTTTAGTTGCTTTCCGCAATGCCGGAAAAGAAGGCAAACAAGTTTTATCCGATCTATTCGGAAAACAAGTCGCATTATACGACAACATCACCGACCGGGTGAAATCATTTGAAGACGCTTGTCAAGTTTTGGGTATTTCAACAAATGTTCCCGAAGTGAAAGGCTTGCCCCGTAAACACCAAAAGGCAATCATTGCCAATTATAAGTTGATCGTCATTGCCGAAGCATTGAACGAAGGTTGGAAACCCAATTGGCAAGATTCCGACGAATACAAGTATTATCCTTGGTTCGACATGTCCAACCCTGCGGGTGTCGGCTACTCGCATACGAATTCTGCGGCGTCGTATACGGATGCGTATTTCGGTTCTCGGCTTTGCTTAAAAAATCGAGAACTCGCAATCTACTTCGGCCAGACATTCACCGACCTTTTTAATGATTCTTTATTGTTGAACGCCTAAAACCGAAGACAATGACACATGTATTTTATATTTTGATTGCCTTCTTCATCTTCGTCGAACTGATCGTCTTGTTCTCACAAAAGAACATTCATTCAGCCGTCAAGAGATTAAAGAAGTTGAACAAGGAGAAAAAAGGCAAATTGTCCTTTGATGAAATCGGCGCAAGCATGACTTTGTATCAATCAATTGGGATCATTTATTTGATCTATTCCTTTGTCGGGTTGATGTCTTCACAATGGGTTTTATTTGCTTTGATCATTCTTCTTGCATTTATCCCAAAACGTTGGCTTTGGTGGCGTTATGTTGACAGTATTGTCACATTACTGATCTTAGCGTTCATTCTGTTGAACAAATACCATTTTCACATTGACATGTTTCACTTAATAATCAAATAAAATGAAAAAGGAATACGGTAAAGAGTACGAAACCGATGAAGAAAGAATTGCCTTCTTAGAAGACAATGCGGACAGTGTTGAAAACAAAGAGTATTTCAAACGATTCACCCCGCAAGAACTGAAGGAAAAGAAAGATCGAAAGATTGATGTTGACGTTGAAGTTGCAGACCTTGACGAAGAAAAGAAGGCTAAAATGAAAGAATACAAGGACAAGATTGACCCTTTAGCCAAAGAAGGAAAGCAACTTTTGAAGTGTATCAAGAAGAAAGGTCAAGTCGTTTCCGGTAGACTTTTCAAGTTTGTCGATAACGAAGAACGAATGGTTGGTTTCTACGACGAACAAGGTGATCTTGTGGAATCCCGCCCGGCTTTCCCGGATGAACTTCAAACAACAATCTTTCAAATGAATAGAACGGGGACAAACGATTAAAAACCATATAATTATGACAAAGCAAGAACTTATCAACACGATTGCCGAACGTGCTGAAATCAACAAGATCGACGTTGAACATGCGATCAATACGGCGTTTGATGTTGCGAAAGAAACAATCGCAAATGGTGATTCAATTTTCATTCGTGGTTTTGGAACTCTTTCCCCAAAGCGACGACAAGCGAAAGTTGCACGGAATATCACGGCCGGAACTTCGGTTGTGGTTCCCGAAACAATTGTTCCACATTTCAAGCCTTGCAAGGCTTTCAAGGGGCAAGTAAATGAAATTCAAGTTATTAACGATTAAATTTTTAAGTCATGGAAAATGAAAAATTACAAGTTGTTTTAGGTCAAGGAGTTACAAAAGCCGAATTAGTGGTTCGTGAAGTTAGTGAAGTAAACGAATTGGAAGTAAAGGCCCCAATCAGAGTTGATTTATCCGGGACCATTGGCGCACCACTTGAATTCTTGACAAAGAGATTGTCCGAAGAAGATCAAATCAACCAAAAGCGTTGTCATGTACTCGTAAACCGTGAAAACCTGACAATCAAGTTAGTGATCTGTGAAGATGATCAATACAAAGAAGGTAAAGTTCTTGGAACACTTCAGAAACACCCGAAATTCAAAGAATTTGGGATCAATGACAATGCTTATGCTTGGGACCCGAACGAACTTGGACAATTCTTTAAAATGAATCGTGCCTTCTTTCCGGACAAATCGGAAAACATGAAACTTGTCACCGATTTAAAGAACTTTGAAGCAAAGGTCAACACTACAATTGAAAAGCAAAAAGCGGACAACGGAAGCTTTTCCGATAATTATTCCGGCGTTGTTACTTCCAATTTGCCGGGGGCTTTCAAATTGAGAATCCCGCTTTTCAAAGGACGTCCGGCCGAAGACCTTGAAGTTGAATTCTATGCTTCAATCAATGGAAGAAGCGTGAAGTTGTATCTTATGTCACCGGGTGCATGTCAAGCCTTGGAAGACCTTCGGGATAAAGTGATCGACGAACAACTTAATGCAATCCGGGAAATTGCGCCGGAAATCGCAATCATTGAACAATAATCATTGCTTTTCCTTTCCCCCGGTCTTTTACCGGATCGGGGGATAAAATTACAGAACTTTTTAAATGAATTGACAATGGCAAAAGAAACCTATTTTTTCTCGCATGATTTCAACGCCCGAAATGATCCTAAATTGGTTGCAGTGCAACAAAAATACGGTCTTGAAGGGTTGGGGGCCTATTGGTGCATCATTGAAAATTTATACGAGCAAAACGGAATGTTAGAGGTGTCAAAGGTTGGTGCGCTCGCATATCAATTACATGGTGATGCCAAAATGATAAAAGATGTCGTGTTTGAATTCGGTTTATTCAAGAATGACGGGCAATTTTATTGGTCCGAATCAGTCAATAAAAGACTAAAGAAAAGGGCAAATATCGCAGACAAGCGCAGACAAGCAGCGCAAAGCCGTTGGCGTTTAGAAGAACAAACCGAAGAACCCCAAGAAAGCCCTGTTCCCGAAGATTCAACGCCCGATCAACCAAGTAGTCAGCAAAGCGAAGAAATCGTCGGAAACGGGAAGAAAAAGGGGAACGACGTTGATTTCAAAGCGGTGGTTGAATTATATCAAACACATTGCCCGTCTTATTCGGCAATAGTCAAACTATCAGATGCCCGGAAAAATAAAATTCGGATTCGTCTTGAAGAAATGCAAGGAAGCCTTGAAACGCTGAAGGAAGTCTTCGTCAAAATGGAAGCTTCAAAGTTTTGCCGGGGCGACAATCAAAGAGGTTGGAAGGCAACTTTCGATTGGTTATTTGCAAATGAAAAGAATTGGGTCAAGGTCCTTGAAGGAAATTATGATAACAAGAACGTGAAACCCGGTCCAACAAGTAATGATCAACAAGTGAATGATATATGGAAAGACCAATAGGAAGCATTATCGGGAATATAAGAAATAAAGGTTTCTTTCATACAATTAGACGCAATTCATATTTGCCTTACCAATTGCCTTTTGCAATGCAAGTTGTTGAAGCAATCGGAAAAGACCGAAACCCGAAGTTCTGTATTGACAACGAAAACCGATTTGTATATGAAAATTTGATCCGTTGGATTCACGGGGATCAAGACTTTAAATGTGTTGATCCGGCGACAAAAGAGATCATTCCCGGAAGATTGACCGCCGGAATATACATTGCAGGAAACACCGGAAGCGGTAAGTCTTGGGCTTTGGAAATAATGTCGGCGTATTGCGATATTGACAATGTACAAGTGACAATCGGTAATGAACAATTTTGCCTTCGTTGGCCCTGTTTTCGTTCCGATACAATTTGCGAAGAATTTACCGAAAAAGGGTCCATTGACAAATATAAAAAAAGGGCTATTCTTGGAATTCAAGACTTGGGTTCAAGTTCTGAACCGATTGAAAGCCTATACATGGGTAATCGCATGGGGGTGATTCAACAATTGCTTGAATATAGGGGGGATTTCACCGATAAAATAACCCTTATAACGTCTAACCTTCCCATGAGCCATAAAGTATTGACCGACCGATACGGTGATCGGGTTGCAAGCCGCTTGAATGAAATGTGCAATTACTTTGAGATAAAAGGCAAAGACCGCCGAAAAATATAATCAAATAACTATAATAAGATAACAATTATGAATACTACTTTTGAAAGATGTGCTAACACAACCGATGAATGGTACACACCAAGGGAAATCATTGACGCATTAGGTCCATTTGAATTAGATCCTTGCGCCCCTATTTCTCCATTATGGCCAACAGCAAAAAAAATGCTTAACAAAGAAGATAACGGCCTATTACATGACTGGGAAGGTCAAAGAATTTGGCTAAATCCGCCGTATTCACGACCATTAATTGAAAGATTTGTGGAAAAAATGGCAGATAACAACAACGGAATTGCCTTGTTATTCAATCGTTGCGATTCTAAAATGTTCCAAGACATTATTTTCCCCAAAGCAAAAGGTATGATGTTTTTAAAAGGAAGGATTAAGTTTTACCGTGCAGACGGTACAAGAGGGGATTCACCGGGATGCGGTTCCGTCTTGATTGCTTTCGGAGAACAAAACGCCAAAGTTCTTGAAGAATGCAAGATTGAAGGAAAATTCGTCAGATTAAACGCCTAATATAATGAAAACATACATTTCGGGGAAAATTTCCGGCCTTCCTTCAGAAGAAGCAAAGAAGAAATTCAAGCAAGCGGAATTATACTTGCAAGGTCTTGGACATGATGTTGCCAACCCGTTTGAACTTCGTTTGGGTGTCGATGCTCCTTGGGAATCACACATGTTGTTTGATCTGAAATTGCTTTTTGAATGTGATTCAATTTATATGCTTGATAATTGGATCGAAAGCAAAGGGGCAATGATCGAAAAGCACATTGCCGATGTTAGAGGGATGAAAGTTTTGTTCCAAACAAAAGAAGAATCCGAAAAATATCTTGCAATAACAATTTTTAAAATCAAAGGGGCGATACAAGAAGTCATGGGATTGAAATTTGAAGAATACACAACCGAAGTCCGGTGTCGTGATTCCTTCTTCGCTCGCATGATATTCACTTATCATTGTCGAAAGACCGGAATGAAGTTGAAAGAAATTGCCCGATATATTCACCGGGATCATACAACGATGCTTCATTATCTGAACAAGTACGACGATGAAGTAAAATACAACCCAACATTTCGGGCAATCGCAATTCGTATAAACAAAATTTTAAAACAACCTATATCACAGTAATATATGCCAAGAAAAAATGAAGGTTTGACCGCCGAAGGTCAGAAACGGCCCCAAAAGGCCGATATTTCCAAAAATGGATCAATTGACTTGGAAGAATTGAGAAAACGGGATAAAGGAAAAGTTTGTTTGAGAATCGACGCTAATACGGTGATCCTTGTTTCCCCGGAAAACAAAAACGAAGAATATGCGGCCCGATTCCGCAATAGAATTGAAAGTTTGCGATAATGGCACAACCGATCACTTTGATAAATCCGAAAGGTGAACGCCGTGACTTCGGCTTTGTCGAGTTCTACGGGTTCAAGCAGCAAGTCGCCAATTCTCAATCTTTCAAATTTTGGGCCGACGTGAAAGGACTTCCGGGTTGGTTCAAGCATAACGGAGAAACCCGCCTAAATGTCCCGGTCGTTGATCGGTTCCTTGAAGAAAAAGGATACAAGGTAATAGACAACGATATTTTCGGGAAACAAGCAAAAGTAAATCAAAAGTAAATCATTTGCAATGCAATTGCATACAACCAATTAAAATCATGGAAAAGAAAAAAGTTGTTTTGATGCTTTCAAAAGCATTTCCAAAAAGAATGTCAAACGCCGGGGAACCGACAAACTTTGCTGAAAAGTTGTCTTCCGGTGAAAAGAAACATACAATCCGTGCCAATCTTGCTTGGTGGCAAAAGAAGGCCGAATTGATCAATTCCGGCAAAGCTTACCTTTCGATCAGACAATGGGAAGGTATGCCGTACCGATCAAAGCAAATTGAGATTGCCCGATTTGACAAGATCAGTATTCAACCATTGATCATTGGTGATGCCGAATCATGGAAAGAAGATGTTTGCCAAGTTTGGGACAATGAATCACAAAGATTCAAAATGTCGAAGTTGAGTGAAGCAGCCCAAAACGACGGATTGCCCTTCGATGTCTTCAAAGAATGGTTCCTTCCTTATGACAATTCGCAAACAATGGCAATTGTTCATTTTACAGAATTCAAATATTAATAATTTAGATTGAAACAATTATGGCAAATCTTCATTTTACCCTTGATAAAAGCGCAGGAAAATTGTTGGCACAAATAGCACAAGAACACCTTTTGTGTAACCTTGATCCTAAAAAGGCTATCGAAACATTTACAATGTCTTTAAATGATCTTCCGGTTGAAATGGCAATTAAGTTGTTGAGTGATGAACTTGTTATCGAAGTAGAAGACGGCGGAGTGAACGTAAATGTAGTTTCCCGTGATGAAAACAAACATTCTGACTACCCAAAGCCCGATTTTGTTGATTGGTACTTATTCCAACATAAAGAGATAAGACGAAGCGGAGATCGTATTCGCTTAGGACTTGAAGAATTACAACGTAGCATTTCCATACATAGAGGTTCTTTTGACTTTGAATTCAATTATCAAGCACTTGGAAAGTTCATTATTAAGAACGATATTACAGAGATTGAAGATATTATTGACAGTGACCCAAGGGTTGAAAATATGCGGCGCATGTTCAAATTGTCCGATGCTTATTTGCGGAAGACTTATAAACTTTTCAACGTCTTCGACTTTCTTGAACATACTTATCCCCAACAAATCAATCCTTTCAATGGGTGTGTTCCTGGGACACGTTACCCAATTATAAACCGAATAGAAATGAAGTTAAAAGCTTTGATTGAATACGATTACGAATTGATTGAAGCAACTATAAGAGAAGAAGACGAAGGGATAAAAAAACACATTGAAGCCGCCCAAGATATTGAAAAAGAACTAAGAAACATCATTCAACCTTCAGATATAAAACTGAATTATTCGGCCGGGTGGCTTGATCCAAACGGTTTCTTCTACGGGCTAAATGGGGAAATTTCCAACATGCTACACATGAATCTTGCTGATGCCATTCGGGAAAAATACAAAGTCGAAAAAGGAACCGATATTGGAGAAAACCCGGATCGTTGGTTGGAAGAACACGGGTGGGTGAAAATACACGGGAATTGGATTCTTTATTCGGGTTATGACGAAAGTAGATTCAACCGAAAAGATATTCCTTTAACCGATTGTCAAAAAAATAGCCTTGTTGCTTATGGAAATGTTTGTCATAAAGGAATCTTAAAAATTGGTTATCAGAAAGAAGCGATTCCGGCCGCACGATTAAATATTGTAGATGATATTATGTTAAGAAAATACTTTTCACTTTAAAATCAACTATTTATGAAGATACAAGCAATTGAATTTAATTCCGAACCCGAAACGCAAGAAGCAAGAAACGGGGTCTATGTCTTTGACGGGAAAGGGAATCAATATCGTATTTGTTTAGATCAGTTTGGAGATTTAGAAGTTTATGCTTCAGACGGTCGAATCATTATTGAACCGAAAGTAAGTAATCATATAGTAATAAAGTCAGAATGAAAAAAGGAACAATGATCATTGATTGTGCAAAATGTTCCCACCAAGGAAACGGATGCCCCGGTTTTAACGACTGTATTATATACAAGAACATTTGGGAACAAAGACGTTGGGAAGCCGCCAAAGATGCGATGAAAGGAATTCTTTCAAATGAAGACCTTACAACCCGGATTGAAGAGGGTTCGGAATACATGCTTGAAGGAGTTGCAAAGGAAGCCGTTTTATTGGCCGATACTTTGATCAAGGAATTTCAAAAATCATAAAACAATAAATATCATGAATAAGAATGAGTCAAAAGCAAGAAAATTAATATTTTACTTGAAAAATGGAGGTGAAAGGCGTACAATGGCGCAGACCTCGGTTTTATCTCTTATGTAGCTTTGCAACTCCTGCAAGAACATACGATATTCAATACTGAATGTGTGAAAATAGCATTGTTGCGACGCTTAGTTACAGTTGCAAATAAGATGCAAGAATAATTCAATACAAGAAAGAAATGAACATCGGATTAATAGACGTTGACGGTCATAACTTCCCAAACTTGGCATTGATGAAGTTATCTGCCTGGCATAAAAGGGAAGGTGATTCGGTTGAATGGTATTCCGGGATTGAACACTATGATCGTGTTTACATGAGTAAAGTTTTTGCTTTCACGCCCGACGATCTACGTGTCATTCAAGCGGATGAAGTTATTAAAGGTGGGTCCGGTTACAAAATGTATGATCAGACTTTGCCAAATGAAGTTGAGCACATTTGCCCGGATTATTCACTTTATCCAATGTATAATGATGCCTACGGGTTCTTAACAAGGGGATGCGTCAATCAATGTAGTTTTTGTATTGTGCCCCGAAAGGAAGGTTTTATTCGGAAACATGCCGACATCTCCGAATTTTTAAACGGGCGACAATCGGCTACACTTATGGACAATAATGTAATTGCGTCGGATTGGGGATTGGATCAAATAGAAAAGATCATTTCTTTAAAGGTGAAAGTTGACTTTAATCAAGGTATTGATTGCCGTATTATTGCAAAAGATAAGAATATCGCTCACCTACTTTCGCATGTCAAATGGAAACGATATTTGCGAATGGCTTATGATCATTCAGCAATAACCGATGAAGTCACAACCGCAATCGCATATTTGAAAGAAGCCGGAATCCCAAGCTATAAACTTTTCTTTTATATGCTTGTGAAAGACGGACAAATCGAAGATGCTGAAAAACGGGCTTTATATCTTGATTCATTGGGTTGTGTTCCTTTCGCAATGCCTTACAGAGATTTAGACACAAATCAACCGCCCACCAATGACCAAAGACATTTCGCTTGGTGGGTAAACAAAAGACAAATTTTTAAAAGTTGTAAGTTTGAAAATTTTAAATATTAAGATTATGACAGCAGAAGATTTAATCAAAAACAATTCACTTACCGATATAGAGGTAACAGGGAATCAGACCATTGTATTTTCAGATATAGCATTAACGGCCGTAAATATGGCACGTGAAGAAGTGAAATGTAAATGGGAAAAAGCTACGGCGGCATTTGTCAAAGATGCGGAAATTAAAACAAAAAAGAAGTGCGAAGAAGCGTTTCGGTCCGTAATAACGGCGGTTGCTCTTGGTCAAGCTTGCGGAGAACCAATTGACGCAGAAGCGGAGTTTCGGAAAATCATGAATCATATATGAAAATAAGAAGTACATTCTATGGTAGCGAAAAGATGAATCCAATTGACATGATAAGACTTGATAAAATCAAGATTTTAGGGTGTGAAGGCCATGCCGATAGTTCATATATCGAAACTATCGAAATGTCATTCAACGTATGTTCAAAAAACGGGTTCATCATCGGTGCAAATACTGATAACCGATTTAGGATTGTCTTTGATATTGAAACGGGCTATCTTCCCGAAGATG
>OGYW01001820.1_pt1 | contig 17606 bp, 18 predicted proteins | sample 1576621 | NCBI WGS metagenome assembly OGYW01 (sample SAMEA3541528, study PRJEB24748) | human gut metagenome | biome: human gut; feature: human-associated habitat; material: faeces | place: China | collected 2012 | reverse complement strand
GGGGTCGTGCCAATCATACAAAAAGAGATCATGGAGTAGCGAACCCCGCCGGACGATCCTGCACGCGGGCGGCGTATACGAGAGCACCGAGCACGAGCCGAACGAGAATGAAAATCTGGAGCGTTACTGGATCACGCTGAAAGGGGAGTGAACGCATGGGTTCCTGGAGCGCAGGCGTCTGGGGAAACGACACGGCGGAGGACCTGAAATTCGAGTACTGAAACTTGCCGTATTTTTCGCGGAGCTGCTTTACATAGGAAGGCAATCCGGCGATATCTTCAACAAGATCTTTCTGTTCAAGAAAAACATTCTCCGGGAAACGGACTTTTTCCTTCATGGCCTGCAAACGCTCTTCATTGCGTCCGATACCGATAACCGTTGCGCCAAGCTCATTGAGCAACAGGGCAACGCCCCTGCCTATGCCCGAAGATGCCCCCGTCACGATGAAGCGCTGCTCTGCTGCAAAGGAAATCATGTTACAGACCTGCCTTGACTGCGATGTCTTCCAAGGTTTTTATGTCCAAATAGTCGGAAATACTCGTCTTCACGCCGAAATTCTTGTCCAGAAAGGCCATGGTGGCCATCACGGCAAGCGAGTCCCATTCATCCAGTTCTTCAAGCACCGTTTCAAAGCTGAGGGTTTCTTCAGTCTGAAGGACATCCTGCATTTCCGTAAGAAATTCATCACGCGTCATGGTTATTCTCCTTTAAAGTGTTTAATCCAGTGTTCAATCTGTTGCTCTCTGTTCATTCTGTTCACCGGGGGAACATAGGTAGAGATACCGCCATTATACAGCCCTGTAAGATCCACGGCTGTAGCTCCCCATGAAAGGCCGATGCCGAATGCGCAGAAAATCGTTTTTTTCAGCTCCGCATTTTCGGGCTGATCGCAAAGCACCATTACTACAGAATTGGTGGAGTTATTCGCATACTTGGAAAAAACATCAGTAGGCGCTTTTTCCGCGGGAATTTCCGCTTTTTCTATGACATTCTCCACTATCTGCTTATTGGCCTGATGAATGGCAAAAAGATCCACATCCTCTTTTTTCCATCCCGCTGCGGCAATAATTTCTGCCAGAAGAGACGGGGCGACTTCCATGGTGAAATTAAAGACATCTTCACCCTTCATCATTCCCTGCTGGGCAGTCCACCTGTTTCCCGCGGCATCTTCTACAGATAAGTCAATTGATGCAGCATCATATGGAAGACGCATGCCGCCAAACGGGTGAATGATTTTATCCCAGCCGCTGCCGTCACATCCCATAACGAAAGTCGCGGTCCGTTCTTCTTCCGTCCTTTTCAGGAACGTGGCAGACGCAGCGTCTCCAAAAACTTGCGCAGCCTTTCTGTTCGTCTGATCCGTGGCTCTGGCACAGAGATCACCGACAAGCAAAAGACAATTGCTTACAGCTCCGCTTGCTATCATGGCATGGGCGATCCATAAGCCATGTACATAGCCCGAACAGCCGAGATTTATATCCAAAGAAGGACAAGACTTCCTCAAACCAAGTTCTCCGTGAGCTATACAGGCATCACACGGCTCTGGGAAGTCAGGTTTTTGGTTGACAAAGATAAGAAGCTCTATGTCCCCTGCTGCGAGAGACATCTCACTCATCAACTTTCTTGCAGCATCTACGGCAAGATCCGTCACAGTTGTATTTTCATCAGCTATATAGCGACGCCCATAGCCCATCATCTTTTTTGCCCGGGCAAGTTTTTTAGAAGAGCCTCCAAAGAATTCGAGCTCATCATCAATATCAATAAAGTGTTGAGGCAGAACACTTTTTACACCCGCTATGCGAACATGAGAAAAGTGAGACTCACTCATTTTTATTTATCCTCCTTACTGTACACCTTTCTCAGCACATAAAGCTCCTTATAAATAATTCTTCCATAATTCTGATAAATACGCAGCATAGAATAATTATTAGATGATACAACAGTCTTTGTTCCTTCTACAGAACGAACGGTATCTAAGATCTGAAAGACACCATACCCTTCTCCTTGATGTTCTGAAAAAACACCCCCTAATATACCATCTTCTACACCAGTTTTTTCATCACGAACATTGATGCCGAAAGAAATTTCCTTATCGTTTACCTTTAAAAGCCACATCCAAGAGTTCGGCTTTTCAAAAAGATCCCAGCACCAATTTTTGTAGCGTATACAGGCAACATCCATACCGAGTAAAGGATCAAGACTTACCCTGTCCGTTGAAAACATACCGGGAGTGATCTTGTCTATGACTCTGCCCCATGCCGCACACGTTTTTTCCACGGTGACCCGCTCTGCTCCGTTCATCCACTCTTTAATCTGATCCGGCGTTTCTAATGGTGCAAAATGATCTTTCAAATAAAGTTGCGTTTCCATAAAACGAAAACCGACATCTTCCAGCGCGTGGAGAACATTCAAGTTTCCTACGGGCATCTTAATAGTAACGTATGCATGATAAAAATTTTGTGCACGCAAATCTTCTAAAATACTTTCAGCCCCCTTTTTAAGATCCCTTTTGTCCAAAACAATTTCATAAGCATCATAACCCAAATTGCGCTTTTCCCAAACGGCTTTCACTATTTTCACTACGATATTCCTTTAAACTGATAGACAATTTCTGAATTCAACTGTGTATAGTATAATTCAAGCATATCGGAATTATCTATAAGCTCATAAAGATGGAGTTTGCACGATTCCCCCTCGTATCTATCCAAGTAAAACTGATAATTTTCGTCCATTTCTATTTTACGCAATATTTTACTAGAAAGTAACTTTTCTATTCCTCTTAAAAAATCTTTATTATTGTCATACATATAAGGGAAATTAGGTCGTTGATATTCATGAAAAGACCACAGAGCATTCTCTCTATTTATCTTAACAACAGCAGGAACTTTCAGTCGCATAAGATCAATCATGGTTAATGCTGCAGAAACTGGAAAACTGTCAATAAAAACATCAGCACAGCAGAATATTAGCTCATACTTTGGAGTCAAAGGATGAATAATGAGTCTATTGCGACTTTTAGAGCCTTCAAAAATTTTTTCAATAATTACCTTTTCAGTTTCTGAAAAATTCGAAATAATTATATGTTTAACATTCTGATTTCTATCTAATAGATGCTTTATTACCTTGAAATATTCCGATGTATCTGAGCTATCAAAAAATTTATAGGAAGAACCACCAGAGATGGTACAAAGTTCAACATCGCTCACACCAAGACTTCGCCTGCATGCTAAAATTTCTTCTGCGGTAAATGTTGGGAACTGCTTTAACCTTTTACTTAAGATACCAACCACATGGGTTTTTAAACATTTTCGCAGTTTCTGCGTCACATATGCAGTGACAGGCATCCCCTCCAAAATAATATCCGCAAAACTTATTCCAAGATTTGGATAATGTGACGCATGTGGGCAATAATATACTTTTATTTTTGTATATTTTTTAATCATTGAAAGTAATAAAGTACCATATATATCATCAGGATGAATAAAAACAAAAATAACTTTTGGGGAAAAGTTACATATATCATAAAATAAATTTATAGTATCTTTCTTCCATCGTATATTCCCTATATCTTTTCCTGATACTAAAGCAAACTTTTTAATATAAGACATTATTTGTGGGGCATATTTCCAAGACGAAGAATAACTTGTAAGAAATATAGATTGTGTATATTTATCATTTAGAATATCCATTAAATCCTGAATACACTTACTATGTCCTCCATTGTCATATAATTCTGTAGCTAGAACGGAGACCCTAGTTGTGTATGGGCTACTATCCATACTTTTTACAGGAGGAATAATGCGCTCTAATTCTTTATCAAAATTTCGAGTATCGAAGTTTTTATTTTTTTGAAATTCATATATGATGCGACTTATAGGTGTAGTTCTACTCCATACAGGAATGCCCAAAAAATAATATATAAACATCCCTTGGAAAGATTTAACTTTAAAAAAAGTTATCTTTCCAATCTTTAGTTTGTCCTTTTTCCACTGCAAAAAGGACATCATCCTCTCCAAAATTTGAAAACCTGTTCGATAATATAATCCTGTTGTTCATCTTTGAGACCATAAAACAATGGTAGCCGTACTAATGTATCACTGACATGCTTAGTTACATTTAACTCGCCGCACGCTCTGCCATACTTTTTACCTGCAGGTGATGAATGCAAGGGAATGTAGTGGAAAACACACAAAATTTCCTTTTCTTTCATCCTGGAAATAAATCTTGTACGAGTTTCCAGATCAGGACACCGCAGGTAAAACATATGAGCATTCTGCTCACAGTTTTCAGGGCAGTATGGCAAACAGACGCCATATTCGGATAGGCATTTAAAGGCGTCATAATAACGCTGCCATAAGTGCTTACGGTAACTATTGATCTCAGCCATTTTTTCAAGCTGGGGTAACAGATAGGCCGCAACCATATCACTGGGAAGATAGGACGAGCCAAGAGCAAGCCATGTATATTTATCAATCTGACCACGTAGAAAACGACTTCTATCCGTTCCCTTTTCTCGTACTATCTCAGCAGATTCGACAAGATCTGGATTATTGACAATCAGAGCACCTCCCTCGCCGCTGGAAATATTTTTTGTTTCATGAAAAGAGTAGCAACCTAGATCAGACATGGTACCGGCAACTTTTCCCTTGTATGTACTGCCTATGGCCTGTGCTGCATCTTCAACCACATGAATATTATAGACAGCTGCAATATCATTGATAGTATCCATTTCAGCACAGACTCCGGCATAATGCACGGGCACAATGACCTTTGTGCTGGGAGTGATGGCTTTTTCGAGAAGCCTTTCGTCCAGATTCAAAGTATCATCACGAATATCGACGAAAACAAGTTTTGCTCCGCGCAAAGCAAAAGAGGATGCTGTTGTTATAAACGTATAGGAAGGACAAATAACCTCATCTCCAGGTTGAATATCAAGTAGCAAAGCTGACATTTCCAAGGCTGCCGTACAAGAATTCGTAAGTAGAGCCTTCTTACACTTGGTATAGCCTTCCAGAAACTTGTTGCATTGCTTGGTAAATGTCCCGTCACCACATATATGCCTATCGGCAATAGCGTTCCTGATATGATCTAACTCTGTGCCACAGACCGGAGCCTCGTTAAAATTGATCATAGTCATCCCTGTGTGCCCTATTAATTTTCAAAGTTCAACTTGTCACCTAATATAAGGTAAAATCAAAAATAAACGCCATTATCCAGAATTTTGCAAGTGCTTATCGTTGTATAATAAAATTGTGCATAAAGCGATAGCTACCTAACACAGCTGTATATTTTCATTTTTTACCATGAAATCCTCAAACTCCCTTTCCCAGTGCGGCATAGGAGGCAGGTTATAGAGAGCAAGCATTTTTTTCTCCAAGCGGGAATTGGCCGGGCGACGGGCCGGAGTGACGTACTCTGCTGAAGAGCAGGGAACAACCTTCTGCGATTTACCAGCCAGCTCAAAAATCCTGCGGGCAAAATCATACCAAGTCGCTTCTCCTTCGCATGTCAGGTGAAATGTACCGACAAGCTCAGGACGTATGAGGAGCTCCCGAAGCGCTCTAACGACGGCAAAAGTACTTGTCGGATTTCCATGCTGATCATTAACGACTTTCAGAACATTACGACTGCCGTCAGCTAGTTTCAGCATAGTGTGCACAAAGCTTGGACCACCGGGACCATAGAGCCATGAAATACGGACAATAATATGATTCGGACAGTGCGTACGAACAGCCTGCTCCCCTGCCCATTTACTTTGTCCATAAACGTTGATACCGCCGGTCGGCGTATCAAACTCGGTATACGGTCTTTCAGAGTCTCCTGAAAAAACGTAGTCAGTGGATATGGCGATGAGTCTAATACCGTTACGCTGGCAAGCTGAGGCCACATTGGCGGAACCGACCGCATTGATTTTCCAAGCCATATCAGGGTAAGTCTCACATTTGTCCACATCGGTCATGGCCGCGCAATGGATAAGCACATCCGGCTTGCAGGATCTACATACAGCATCAATTCCAGCAGCATCGGTAATATCGGCTTCAGGCAAGCCGGCCACAACAACTTCATGTTCTCGAAACTCCCCACGCAAAGTGCGACCAAGCATTCCTTTGCCACCAGTGATAAGAATTTTCATGAAAATAATCCGTTGTTAGCACAAGATTGTCTGTAACTTAGGAAAACAGCATTCTTTTTAGTTCTGCAAAGGAAGGCGCAATCATGTCCTTTGCCGAGAGCATGGGGGCGGCAATAGGCCATGCGATGTTGAGTTCCGGATCATTCCAGCAAATGGAGCCTTCATCTTCAGGGTGGTATAGCTCGGTACACTTGTAATGAAAGTGAGCAATCTCGCTGGTAACGACAAAGCCGTGGGCAAGTCCCGGGGCAATCCAGAGCTGCCACTGGTTTTCCTGTGTCAGCTCCACGCCGTACCACTGGCCGAAGGTCGGCGAATCCCGACGAATATCCACGACCACGTCAAAAACACTGCCGAATGAAACGCTGGCCAGCTTTCCCTGCGGAAAATTTTTTTGAAAATGCAGACCACGCAGGATACCTCGACTTGATTTCGAGTGATTGTCCTGAATAAAGGGCAACGTTATTCCAGCGTCTTCATAACGTTTCTTTTGCCAAGTCTCGACGAAGTAGCCACGAGCATCTCCCCAGATCCTAGGCTTGATGAGCAGGACTCCGGCAATCGGGGTTTCGACTACTTCCATATCTTTCCCCCCATTTCGACCAGCTCATAAAGGTATTGTCCGTAGCCATTTTTATCCATGGGTTTAGCAAGACGACGCACATCATCCGAAGAAATATACCCATTACGCCACGCAATTTCTTCGAGGCAGGCAATCTTTAGGCCCTGACGTGTCTCCACGGCCTGTACAAACGAGCTTGCTTCAAGCAGGGAATCGTGAGTCCCCGTATCAAGCCATGCGATTCCCCGGCCCATAAGTTCTACATTCAGGAGGCCTCGTTCAAGGTAGATATTATTGACTGAGGTAATTTCCAATTCTCCTCGTGCGGAAGGGCGAACCTGACGTGCAATAGAAACGATCTCTGAATCATAGAAATAAAGGCCGGTTACAGCATAATTTGATTTGGGATTCTCCGGCTTTTCTTCAATACTGACCGCACGTAAACTGTTATCGAACTCTACAACGCCGTAGCGTTGAGGATCCCGAACATGGTAGCCGAATACGGTAGCTCCTGTGGTTCGACTCATGGCCTGTCTGAGAAGTTTATCCATGCCGTTGCCGAAGAAAATGTTATCACCGAGGATCAGGCATACGTTGTGCCCCAGAATAAAGTCTTCGGTCAATAGGAAGGCCTGAGCCAGTCCTTCCGGTCGCTCCTGCACGACGTAGCAAAAAGAGCACCCCAGCTGAGAACCATCCCCCAGTAGCTCATGATACAGAGGCAAATGTTCGGGGGTAGAGATAACGGCAATATCCCGGATGCCGGCCTGCATGAGTATACTTATTGGATAATAGATCATGGGCTTGTCATAGACCGGCATAAGCTGTTTGCTCACGCTGCGTGTCAGAGGATAAAGCCGTGTTCCGGAGCCACCTGCGAGTACAATACCTTTCCACTCTTTCATGATCTACATTCTCTCCGCATAGTTGCTGCGAATCCAGTCTCGGTAGGCACCGCTTTGGACGTGTTCTACCCATTCAGAGTTGGCGAGATACCATAGTACTGTTTCGCGCAGACCTTCCTCAAAGGTATGGTCTGGTTTCCAACCCAGTTCGAATTTGATTTTTGAACAGTTGATTGCATATCGGAAATCATGGCCCGGACGATCCTTCACGAATTTGATGAGACTAGCATAAGAACCTTCAGGGGATGGACGTACTTGGTCGAGTACTTCACAGATACCGTGGACAACTTGAAGATTTGTGCGCTCAGAATTGCCGCCAATGTTGTAGGTCTGTCCTGCCCGCCCTGATTCCAGTACCCGTTGAATGGCGGAACAGTGATCTTCAACATGAAGCCAGTCGCGAACGTTGGATCCGGAGCCGTACACGGGGAGGCTCTTACGAGCCAATGCGTTGAGCGTAACCAACGGAATGAGTTTTTCCGGGAACTGGCGTGGCCCATAATTGTTGGAACAATTGGTAATCAGTGTTGGCAGACCATATGTCTCGTGAAAGGCGCGAACAAAATGATCGCTGGATGCCTTGGATGCGGAATAGGGGCTGTTGGGGTTATAAGGCGTTTCCTCTGTAAAGGCGGGATCCCCAGGGTTCAAAGCGCCGAATACTTCATCGGTCGACACATGAAGAAAGCGAAATGCGGCCTTTTCAAACGGAGTAAGAAGCGTCCACCCGTCCTTGACAGTTCGAAGCAAGGAACAGGTACCAAATACATTGGTACGCACGAAAGCGTCTGGATCAAGAATGCTTCGGTCGACATGGCTTTCCGCCGCAAAGTTGACTACAGCATTGGGCCGGTACGTCTGAAGAAGATAGGCAACAAGTTCCGCGTTTCCGATATCGCCCTCTACAAAGATGTGTCGTGGATTATCCCGAAGGGGAAATAAATTGTCAGGATTTCCCGAATAGGTCAACTTGTCCAAATTGATGACGGTATCGCCAGCGGCGCACCGTTTTAGCACATAACAAGAGCCAATGAAGCCGGCTCCACCGGTAACCAGAAGTGTTTGCATGCCTTCAGCTCAACTTTTTAAGAATGGTCTTGAACATTGCTTTTATGCCAATTGCTTGTATTTGAACGCAAAAACGTACGGCTAACTCGCCCCAGACGGGCAACAGGAGAAAGTATCTGTACCAACGATCTTTTTTCCGGGTGTAATTGGAGAACAACTGTGTCCGAAGGCCCTTCCAAAAAATGGAAACAGGCTTGATATATTGGATGAAAGAGGTGAGTTTTGATGCGGTGGATGGTTTATATCTCATGGTAAAACTGTTGTTGTGCAGCCGCCAACGAGTCAGCTTGAGCGGGATGTAGGCAAAGGTTGCTTTTTGCGCGGCCTGACACCAGAGCCATCTGTCTACCCATTGGGGGATTGGGGAATTCAGATCACAGGCAAGCAGAACGGAACGCCGAATCATGGCGCAGGAGAAGGTAGGAATCTGGTTTTCGATCAGAAAGGCTCCTCTCATTTCATATGAACCATATGGGCCATTTTTTGCATCGGCTACACGACGGGAATGGCTCCTCATAATTCTGGGGACATAAACATCGAACCACGCAGTGCTGGAATCTTCCATGCACAACGCTTCTACATTGTTAAAAATAACTCCGGCATTCGTTGCAGAGGCAACCTGCATCCTCTGTTCGAGGCAAGTGGACAACCAGATATCGTCCGCTTCCAGGAAAGCTATGTATTCACCTTTGGATTCAGCAACTCCAAGCTGCAGAGTTGCCGCCAAGCCATGATTTTTTCCATCCGGATGTTGTAGCACAGTGATTCGTTGATCTTGTCCCGCAAAGGAACGGGCTACAGCCATGGAATCGTCTGTAGAGCCGTCATCAACAATAATCAGCTCAAAATCCTTCAACGACTGTAGAAGCACACTTTTAATGGCTTCATACATATAAGATTCGTAGTTATAGCTCGGTATAATAACTGAAATAGACGGCATTGATGAGGCCACTTTGTTTATTTGGAGATTCTTAATAATGTTCTGGTTGTTGTAGTCAATTATTATAGGCAATTTTACATATAAAAGGCGTTGATACATTTATCTTCGTCTATACCCTACCTTTAGATCACACTTGACATCCTCAGCCGGAGGCAACAGAGCGACCGGGATACCCAGCTGAACAAGTTCCCTATGCCGTTCCGAAGGAGTGCATTCAGCCTTGCGCAGGCAATCAGCAGACATGAGAGTCATGCCGAGTGATTTTCTATTCTACTGAAATTCATATTATTTCTTTGCATCCAGATGATAAGCGTTCTAATCGGGGTAAGCTCGGTATACTCAACCATGAAATAAGTAGTTTCCGATAAAAAAAGGTAAAATGTGAGTGTTCAAATTAATGTATTTTTATTTAAAAGTATAAAATACAAACAATTAAGAGTAATTTTATCCTAGAAAAATTACCTATTTCGAAGAGCAAAAAGAGTGGAGAGAGCAAAAAGTTGTACTCTTTTACCTTAAAACTACTTAACTTTCCAGTTAAAAAACATCAGATTTCCTTCACAAGGTTATCAGCTTCCATTCCTGTCTCAAAAGTACATTCTTTGTCAGATTACGATGTGTATTTACTGAATCTTTTCACCAGGTAACGGAGAATAAAAATCTTTACTTCTCAGCACTATACTCATTGAATATACGGTGTTTTCTTTTCTTTAATATTCCTAACATACTGAAAAATAAGGCACTTCATATTTACCTAAAATCTGGCTTCAATCCCCCTGTATGAGACATTAGTATGAATATGTAACCCTCCCTTAAAATAGTACAGACCAAAACTGGAGACTTCTGGTAAACCATCCCCAGGAGGGAGCCATGAAGAAGTCACGGTTTTCTGAACACCAAATCATCACAATCCTGAAGTCTGGCGAAGCGGGCAGGACTGCCAAGGACGTATGTCGTGAGCACGATCAGCAGTGCCACGTTCTACGCTTGGAAGAGCAAGTTCGGCGGCATGGAAGCTTCGGACATCAAGCGTATGCGCGACCTTGAGCATGAAAACTCCCTTCTCAAAAAATGTATGTGGACTTAAGCCTGGAAAATCGGGCCTTGAAGGATGTGATCGAAAAAAAGCTCTGAAGCCAGCCGAGAAGCGTGACGTCGTGCTGTTCGTTCACGAAGAGTATGGACTTTCCGTCAGCAAGACGTGCACGGCATTGCGCATAAGTTGAAGCGTGTTTCTTTACAAACCAACGCCGCGTGACGACAGCCTTGTGATAACGACGCTTCTTGAGCTGGCCGAACGCTACCCGAGATACGGATTTACCAAATATTTTGCTGTGCTGCGTCGCGAGGGATATACATGGAACCATAAGCGCGTTTACCGAATTTATCGGCAGTTGCAGTTGAACATGCGCCGCAAAGAAAAACGGCGCCTGCCCAGCCGAGCTCCCGTCCGTCTGGAGGCGCAAACCGTCGTCAACGGTTGCTGGTCTGTGGACTTTATGGGCGATGCGCTGATGCACGGTCAGCGTTTTCGCACGTTCAACGTGCTTGACGATTTCAGCCGTGAAGTATTGGCCGTGGAAGTGGACACCAACTTGCCTGCAGCCCGTATCATTCGTGTGCTTGACCGCATAGCCGCTTGGAGAGGCTATCCTACAAAAATGCGTATAGACAATGGCCCGGAATTTGTCTCGGGACAATTTGCCGGATGGGCTTTACAACACGGGATTGACCTTGAGTTCACTCAACCAGGCAAGCCCACGCAAAACTCATATGTGGAGCGGTTCAACCGCACCTTCCGCGAGGAGGTACTGAACTTCTATGTTTTTAGCAGGCTGAGTGAGGTTCGCACCATCGTTGACGCATGGTTACAAGAATACAACGAGCAAAGGCCACACGAATCATTGGGCAATCTCACACCAGAAGAGTTTGCCCTCGAACATGCCGGGGGCTCCAGTTTAGCTTTGCACTAACTGCGGGGGCTTTACACCCGGCCCTGGTATATTTATATAACTATAATAAATTAAAGAATAAATATCTATATTAGACGTGCTAGTCAGATATGTGAGGGACACACACTCTCTCTTCCACATGGCCTGACTGTGTTTTTCACGTTCATATCTCTTTCGCAAACATGCTCAAGAACGCTATGATGAGAAAGAGGCAGCAGAACAGAATGGCTTTTTCAGCGAAGAGGGCGGACAAGGCGGCTCCCAGTGTCGCGCCGAGCGCGAAAAAGACGACGATTTCGTAGTAGCTGAGGATGGTTTTCTTTGTATCGGGGTCTCGTGTGCGGACATAATGGAATATCTGCTCGGTAGCGCTGCGGAGATTGCCGGTACACATGGTCGTCGCCACGCTGTGCCCGTTGACTTTCCTGAAGCTTTCCACTTGTACGGCGCAGACGAAGGAAACCAGGATGTTGACGGCTGTATCCCACATCCCCGAGGCCATGAAGGCCGGAAAAAACAGGAGAAGCGCCTCGAAGAAAACAACGATCTGCCTCCAGTGCAGCAGATCGTATTCCTTGAACTTGGCCCGTATCCATTCCGTGAACAGGATGCCCAGGGCAAACGCGATGATGGGGAAGAGGTAAAAGGCGACTTCCTTGATATTGCCTTCCGCAAGGTTGAGCCCGAGGAGCACGACATTCCCTGTCTGCGCATTGGCAAAGACATGCCCTCGCGTGATGTAGGTGTAGACATCAAGGAATCCTCCCGTCATAGTCAGCAGGGCGCAGAGCAGGAAAGATTCCGATACCTGAATGTGTTTGCCGTGTTTCATCCTTTGATTCAACCCGAACGGCGACTTTCCCTTGGAAAGTCGCCGGATGCGCCGGCCGGTTCCTTTTCCCCCTGTGGGAGGGCGTCTGGCCGTATTCCTGTTTGCCTGCGTTCTGCAACCTTTTGCAGAAAGTATTTGGAACGCAACGGGGTGAACAGGTATCCCCGTTGGATTGAGAAGTCAAGTAAAGCAATGTGATACATCATACGGAGAGGCGTTTTTCATTTCTCCCTGTCCATTTTTCTCTTCTCTTTTCGCAACGCGGCAATAGAAATGTGCGTGGCATGTTTTCGGGGGAACACGCCACGCACATTATGGGGAGGAGATACAGCTTACGCGGTATCCCTGTTGGAGCGCTGAAGGAATGCCAGCGGCACATCCGTATAAAAACAGACAAAAGCTATGGAAATCACGAAGGGAAAAGATGAACGTTTCCCATTGATCCGCTATTTGGCGGCGAGGCTTTCTTCAGGCTTATGGGATTGATCAAAGGAAGGACATCCTGTGTTGCCATGTCCGTATTCAGCACATGAGTACGCTCTTTTTCTATCATACTGAAAGAATATCCAAAAGGCAATGTGCCTCGGTAAGGCTGCAATGTCCAGGAAGAAAAACGAAACATGGCAACGCGGGCTACGCCGCCGCAGCAAACAAAAAGCCCTGCCGGGAATCCCGGCAGGGCATAAAGGCGGGGAAGTAAAGACGGCTTAGTTGGCGGGAACCACAGCGCCTTCGTACTTCTTGGTCATGAATTCCTTGACCTGATCGCTCTTGAGAGCGTTGATCAGCGCCTTGAGTTCAGGACGGTTTTCATCTCCGGCACGCACGGCGAGGATATTGGCGTAGGTCGTCGCGGCGATGGAGTCGGCCTTTTCGGCGGACAGCGCGTCGGCCACTTTGAGGCCGCCGAGGATGGCGTAGTTGCCGTTGATGATCGCGAGGTCGACGTCAGGCAGGGCACGGACGAGCTGAGCCGCTTCGATTTCTTCGATCTTGAGCTTCTTGGGGTTTTCCGCGATGTCGCGGCGGGTGGCGGTGAGGCCGGCGCTGTCCTTCAGCTTGATGAGCCCGTTGGACTGGAGGAGCAGCAGAGCGCGGGCTTCGTTGGTGGTGTCGTTGGGCACGGCCACCATAGCGCCGTCCTTCAGGGCGCCAAGGGACTTCGTCTTGCCGGCGTAGATGCCGAAGGGTTCGTAGTGCACGGTACCGATGGAGACCAGCTTGGTGCCCTTTTCCTTGTTGAAATCGTCAAGATAGGGCTTGTGCTGGAAGAAGTTGGCATCCAGCTCCTTGCCTTCGAGCGCCATGTTGGGCTGCACGTAGTCGGAGTATTCGATGATCTGGAGTTCATAACCCTGCGGTTTCAGAACATCGTTGGCGACCTTGAGGATTTCCGCGTGAGGCGTCGGGGAAGCGCCGACACGGATTTTTGTGGTGGCCTGAGCCGCGGTTGCGGAACCGGCTGCGACGACAAGGGACAGGGCCGCGGCCAGAAGGGCGGAGCGGAAGTTTTTCATGATACCGTATCCTTATCAAAGGTTAAAGGTTCACGGCCGCGGGCGTGGGCCCAAGAAGCCGTTTGTCGCGGAAAAAGATCAGGAAATGCGCCTGTCGCTTCGCTTGGTGGCCCAGTTGCCGAAACTCTGGAACACCTGCACGATGACGATGAGCAGGACGACGGTGATGAACATGATGTCGGTCTGGTAGCGGTTGTACCCGTACATGATCGCCAGTTTGCCGAGGCCCCCGCCGCCGACGGCGCCCGACATGGCGGAGTAGCCGAGGATCGTGGTCGCCGCGATGGCGCTGCCGTTGATGAGCGAAGGCAGCGCTTCGGGCAAAAGCACCTTCATGATGATCTGCATGGTGGACGCCCCCATGGACTGCGCCGCCTCAATGACGCCGCCGTCCACTTCGAGCAGGGAGGATTCCACAAGCCGGGCCACGAAGGGCGCGGCGGCGATGACCAGCGGGACGACCGTGGCGTTGTTGCCGATGGTCGTTCCCACGAGCAGGCGGGTCAGGGGAATGACCGCGATCATGAGGATAAGAAATGGGAACGAGCGGGTCAGGTTCACAACGACATCAAGCACGGCGTAGATCATGGGCCGTGGCGTGATGCCGTCCTGACGGCAGATGACGAGGACCGTCCCCATCATCATGCCGAACACATAGGAAAAAAAGGTGGAAACCAGCGTCATGTACAACGTGTCCACGACGCCTTCAAGCAACATTTCGATGGTAGCCTGATCAAACATTCTTCATTTCCTCCAGCATCAGTCCCTTGGAGTCGGCATAGGCGAGGATACGCCGGACGACCTCTTCGTTGTCCGGAAGTTGCAGCACCATCTGGCCGAATGCCGTCCCGCCGATGTCGCGCGTGTCGGCAAACATGATGTTGACGGGAGCCCCGCATTCCAGCACCAGATTGCTGATGACCGGCTCAAACGAGGAGCGGCCGTTGAAAATGATCCGGTACAGCCTGCTGTGCGGCATGTCCTGCAAGGCCTCGGGAATGACGAGCTGGCGCGCTTCTTCGGTCTGAGGGTGGAAGAAAACCTCTTCGACCGAGCCGGTTTCGGCAATCCTCCCGTGGCTGATGATGGCGACCTGATTGCAGATTTTCTCGATCACGCTCATTTCGTGCGTGATGATGATGGCGGTGATCCCCAGACGCCGGTTGATATCCTTGATCAGCGAAAGGATGGATTCCGTAGTGGCGGGGTCGAGGGCGGAAGTGGCCTCGTCGCACAGGAGGATCTTGGGGTTGGTAGCCAGAGCGCGGGCGATGGCCACGCGCTGTTTCTGCCCGCCCGAAAGCTGCGACGGGTAGGACTGCGCCCGGTCGGACAGGTTGACCAGCTCAAGCAGCTCGCGCGCCCGCTCGCGGGCGGCGTCCTTTTTGACTCCGGCAAGCTCCAGCGGAAAGCAGATGTTTTCCTCAGCCGTGCGCTGCATGAGGAGGTTGAACTGCTGGAAGATCATGCCCATGCTGCGGCGGGCGATCTGCAAATCACGGGAACCCAAACGGCACATGTCCTTGCCTTCGAACATGACGCTTCCGCCGGTAGGCCGCTCAAGCATGTTGATGCAACGCACCAGCGTGCTTTTCCCGGCGCCGCTTTTGCCGATGATCCCGAAAATATCCCCTTTCCTTATGGTCAGGTTGATGCCCTGGAGGGCATAGACTTCGGTATTTTTGCTCCTGAACCGCTTTTCAAGGTCCTGGATCTGAATGATGGCTTCCGTCATCCGCGTTTTTCTCCTGTTCCGTTTACATCAGGAGCTACAATAGTAGCGTGCGCGCATGCTTACGCAGACAGCCCCCTCGGAGATGGGGCCTTTGGCAGTACGGACAACTTTCCGGTTTTGCCAAGGGCTCCCTCTCTGAGGGAGCTGGCATCGCGCAGCGATGACTGAAGGAGTCTTACTTTATCACTCGATCAGGCCGTTCAGCAGGGACAGGCACTTGCGGCTGTGCAGCTTGCGGATCGCCTTTGCCTCGATCTGGCGCACACGCTCACGGGTAACGCCAAAGTCACGGCCAACCTCTTCCAGCGTACGGGGACGGCCATCGTCCAGACCAAAGCGCAGGCGGATGACCTTCTCTTCACGAGGGGTCAGGCTCTTGAGAGCCAGATTGATCTGCTGTGCCACCATAGCGCGGTCTGCGGCCTTGCCGGGGGCTTCGGCGTTTTCGTCTGCGACGAAATCGCCCAGAGAGGAATCTTCTTCCTCACCCACGGGGCTTTCCAGACTTGCCGGCTCCTGTGCCATGCGCTGGATCTCGCGCACACGCTCCACGCTCATATCCATAGCCTTTGCCAACTCTTCCGGGGTCGGCTCGTGGCCGTTCTGGTACACCAGCTGGTTGGTGGCCTGACGCATCCGGTTGATGGTCTCCACCATGTGCACCGGAATGCGGATGGTACGGGCCTGATCCGCAATGGCACGGGTGATGGCCTGACGGATCCACCAGGTTGCATAGGTGGAGAAGCGGAAGCCGCGGTCACAGTCGAACTTCTCGGCAGCCTTGATCAGGCCGATGTTGCCCTCCTGGATCAGATCCAGGAATGCCAGATTGTGGCCCACATGCTTTTTGGCAATGGACACCACCAGACGCAGGTTCGCTTCGCTCAGGCTGCGGCGGGCGTTCAGGCCATCGCGGCGGGTCTTGAGCAGCTCAGCGCGCTTTTCGTCGCTCAGGGGGCCGTTCTCCACAGCCTCCATAGCTTCCTCTTCGGCAGCCTTTTCCTCGGCATCCTCGCTGGGCTTCTCGTTGCCCTCCTCGTCCAGATCTTCGGTATAGCTGCGGCTGTTCTCATCCTCTTCAAACGAGAAACGGGCGCTGTTCTTTTTGATGTACTCCGGCCCGCCGTACTTCTGGCGGTCGGCCTGCAGGATGTGCGCCGCCTCGGCACCGGCATGGATGCGGCGGCTCAGCTCCACCTCCTGCTCCGCGCTCAGCAGCGGGATCTGGCCGATCTGCTTGAGGTAGTTCTTAACGGGGTCGTCCAGCAGTTCGTCCATGGCAGCCTTCAGGTCTGCAGGGTTCTCCTCGCTCTGCTCTTCCTCGTCCTCGCTGATGCCCATATCATCGTTGTTGTTCTCGGCATTCTCGACCTCGGCCATGATGCTGTCCACATCCAGCGTAGGCTCTGCATCCTCTTCCAGAACCTTGATGCCGCGTTCTTCCAGAAGGGTGTAGAGCGTTTCCTCATCCATTCTGCACTGTGCAGCCAGCGCCTTGGCCTCCTTGGCCGAAATGGTGCCTTCGCCTTTCGTCAACAGTTCCTTTAAAGTCATGCCCATTTTGCTCTCTCCTTCTTGCTCCGGGGATGCTCCCGCCGGGGGAAATCCTGTAATAAAGTGTTCCTGCGCATCAGATCACAAGTCCTCCGTTCACGCCGAACACCTGACCGGTGATGTAGCCCGCACCCTCGCCGGCAAGGAACACCAGCAGCTGCGCCACTTCGTCTGCGCTGCCAAGACGGCCCACAGGGGTCTCTTCGGCCAGCGCGGCCTTATCCTCGGCGGTGAATGCTGCCATCATATCGGTATCAATGACCCCGGGCGCAACACAGTTCACTGTGATGCCGCTTGGGCCTTCTTCTTTGGCCAAAGCCTTGGTCAGGCCGATCAGGCCTGCCTTTGCTGCAGAGTAATGCACCTCGCAGCTGCCGCCGGTCTGGCCCCACATGCTGCTCACGGTCA
>OGYW01001818.1_pt1 | contig 17629 bp, 8 predicted proteins | sample 1576621 | NCBI WGS metagenome assembly OGYW01 (sample SAMEA3541528, study PRJEB24748) | human gut metagenome | biome: human gut; feature: human-associated habitat; material: faeces | place: China | collected 2012 | reverse complement strand
GCTTTGGAAATCTACGTCACCGGCTCTCTGAATGTGTTCAACCATCACACGAACGTGGATGTGAACAGCCGCATCGTCTGCTATGACATCAAGGAGCTGGGCAAGCAGCTCAAGAAAATCGGGATGCTGGTGGTGCAGGATCAGGTCTGGAACCGTGTGACCATCAACCGCGCCGCCCATAAAACGACCCGCTACTATCTTGACGAGTTCCATCTTCTCTTAAAGGAAGAACAGACGGCCTCGTACAGTGTCGAGATTTGGAAGCGCTACCGCAAATGGGGCGGCATCCCCACCGGGATCACGCAAAACGTCAAAGACCTGTTGTCCAGCCGCGAGGTTGAGAACATCTTTGAGAACAGCGATTTCATCTATATGCTCAATCAGGCCGCTGGCGACCGGCAGATTCTGGCGAAGCAACTCAACATTTCGCCGCATCAGCTTTCTTATGTGACCCACTCCGGCGAGGGCGAGGGGCTGCTGTTCTACGGCAACACGATCCTGCCCTTCATTGACCACTTCCCCAAGGACACCGAACTGTACCGTGTCATGACCACCAAGCCGCAAGAGGTGGCGTCGGCATGAAAAGAGAACCGCGTTTGCAGTTTTCCGACGCCGATCTTGCCGAGCCGAAGCTGGAAAAGCCCATCAAGCGGGTGAAAAAAGCGGAGGCCAAGGCGGATAAGGCGCAGGCGAAAATCCCCAAGAAAACCGTGGTCAAAAAGGAACGCGGCTTTGATCCGGCCACCGGCAAGGTCAAAACGCAGCTCCGTTTTGAGGAAGTGGATAAGAAAAAGCCGCCCTCAAAGCTGACCCATGCCGTACAGGATGCCCCCGCCAACTTTGTTCTCTCTCAGGTTCACCGGGAGGTGCGGCAGAGGGAGGACGATAATGTGGGCGTGGAGGCTGCGCACAAGGTAGAGCAAGCCGTGGAGAGCGGCGGGCGGCTGGTGCAGTCTGCCCACCGCGCCCATCAGCTCAAGCCTTATCGTGCTGCCATCCGTGCAGAGAAAAAGCTGGAACGAGCCAATCTTGACGCGCTCCAGAAGAAAGCAGAGATCGACAGCCCCACCAGCAATCCCGTTTCCAAATGGCAGCAGAAGCAGGCAATTAAGAAGCAGTATGCCGCTGCCAAGCACAATCAGGCGGCGCAGACTACGGCAAAGGCGGCAGAGAATACCGCCAAGGCCGCGAAAAAGGCCGCTGAAAAGGCTGAGAAAGCGGGTAAATATGTGTGGGAACACCGGCGCGGCTTTGCCATTGCCGCCGCAATTCTGCTGATGCTGGCGTTTCTGCTCAACGGCCTGTCCTCCTGCTCGGTGATAATGGATGGCGTCGGCTCCGGGATCGCGGCCAGTACCTATCCATCGCAGGACGCCGATATGCTGAGCGCGGAGGCGCAGTATTGCGCGATGGAAGCCGAGCTTCAGCACTACCTCGACACCTACGAAAGCACCCATGACTACGATGAGTACCACTTTGATCTGGACACCATCGAGCATGACCCCTATGTACTCATTTCCATGATTACGGCGCTACATCAAGGGGAATGGACGCTGGATGAGGTGCAGGGTACGCTCCAAATGCTCTTTGACCGCCAGTACATTTTGACCGAGGATGTGGTGGTGGAAACCCGCTACCGCACAGAAACCGACACATGGACGGACGCGGACGGCAACACCCATACGGACACCTATCAGGTGCCGTATGACTACTACATCTGCACGGTCACGCTGGAAAACTTCAATCTCTCCCATGTTCCCGTTTACATTATGAGCGAAGAACAGCTCGGAATGTACGCCACCTATATGGCCACCCTCGGCAACCGTCCCGACCTGTTCCCCGGTTCAGGCTACATCGGCAAGTATGTGGAGGGCAGCTATACCGACTACGACATTCCCCCGGAGGCGCTGGACGATGAGGTATTTGCCGCCATCATCAAGGAAGCGGAAAAGTATCTCGGCTACCCCTATGTTTGGGGCGGCAGCAGTCCCTCCACCTCGTTTGACTGTTCGGGCTTCGTCAGTTGGGTCATCAATCATTCCGGTTGGGATGTGGGCAGGCTGGGAGCGCAGGGGCTTTGCAACATCTGTACGCCCGTATCCTCTGCCAACGTCAAACCGGGCGATCTGGTGTTTTTCACCGGAACGTATGATACCCCCGGTGTCAGCCATGTGGGTATCTACGTCGGCAACAATATGATGATCCACTGTGGCGACCCGATCTCTTATGCGAACTTAAATTCAAGCTATTGGCAGTCCCATTTCTACCGCTATGGGCGCTTGCCGTAAAGGAGAGTGAACGATATGAACCCGAAAATCATGAAGCTCCGTGGGGAGCTGGAGAAGAACAAAGGCAAAATCTCCGATCTGCAAGGCCGCAACCGCGAGCTGGAAAAGCAGATTCGTGAGTTGGAGGACACCGACATCATCGGCATGGTGCGTGAGAACGGCATGACGATGGAGCAGTTCGCCGAGCTGTTCCGCCGTATGCAGGCCGCGCCTGCACCGGCCACTTTGGAAAAGGAGGCGTTGAACCATGACTAAGAACACACCGCGCATTTTTATCAGCCTGCTGCTGATGCTCTTGTGTATCGGGATTCTCCCCGTTTCCGCCTTTGCCAGCAGCGGCGACTATCCCGATGATACGCTGCCTGCCGTCGAAAGCAGCGCCGCAGACACGCAGGAAACAAAACAGATCGGCACGGTCACGACCAACGGCGGCAACCTGAACGTCCGCACCGGCGCGGGACTGGACAACACCGCGTTTACGCAGCTCCCCAACGGCACGGTGGTCGATGTGATTGGCAGGGACGGCGATTGGGTAAAAATCCTGCTACCTGCCCGTGTGGGCTATGTGTACGGCAGCTATCTGACCGTCACCGACGCCGCCGACAGCACCGTGAGCATCGGCGGCATTACGCTTCCGCTTGATGAAAAAGAGCTGACCGACCTCTGGCAGCTCCTTCTCGGCAGCATGACGGGCGGCAGCGACGCGCTGACACCGGACGGCAATCTGACGCTGATCGACGATATTGGCTCCAGCACCAAGGCAGGAAAACAGTTCATTACGCTGGAGAGTAAGAACGGCAATGTGTTTTACATGATTATTGACCGTGACGATGAGGGCGAAGAAACCGTCCACTTCTTGAATCAGGTGGATGAGGCCGACCTGATGGCGCTGACTGGCGAGGAAGAAACGCCCGCCGTCTGCTCCTGCACCACCAAATGCGTGGCCGGTGCGGTCAATACATCCTGCCCCGTCTGCGCGGTCAACATGACCGAGTGCGTGGGCAAGGAGGCAAAGCCCGAAGTCCCCGCTGAGCCGACAGAACCCGCCGCCGAGGAACCGGAGAAAAAGAGCGGCGTGGGCGGCATCCTCGTCGTCCTGCTGATCGTCGCGCTGGGCGGCGGTGCAGCGTTCTACATCTTCAAGCAGAAAAAGGCCAAGCCGCAGACCAAGGGCAGCGCCGATCTGGACGATTATGACTATGGCGAGGACGAGGACGAATACGAGTTTGAGCCGTATGAGGGCGAACCGGAACAGGATACTACGGAGGATACGGACACATGAGATACTTCACCAATAATCCGCTGGAACGCCTGATGATGCAGAAGCCGAAAGCAGCGCGGGAGGACAGCCCTCCCGCCGCTGCCAAGGAACACTTCTGCTATGGCTGCAAGCGCTTCGGACAGAGCTGCGTTCGCCCCTGCTACCGTGACGTAAAGAGAATGGAGGCTGCACCATGCGCCTTGTGATCGCCGAAAAACCTTCCGTGGCACAGAGCATCGCCGCCGTGCTGGGTGCAAAGTCGCGGCATGACGGGTATCTGGAGGGCAGCGGGTATATCGTGTCGTGGTGCTTTGGGCATCTGGCAGAGCTGGCCGACGCCGCCGTTTACAATGCCGATGATGCCAAATGGACGCTGGCGGCGCTGCCCATCATTCCTACCTCGTTCCGCTTCATCGTCCGCTCTGAAAAGCAGAAGCAGTTTGACATTCTGCGGGAGCTGATGCGCCGGGAGGATGTGGCAGAGGTGGTCAACGCCTGCGACGCTGGGCGCGAGGGTGAGCTGATCTTCCGCACGGTTTACTGCCTTGCGGGATGCTCCAAGCCGATTCTGCGGCTTTGGATTTCTTCAATGGAGGATGATGCCATCCGCAGCGGCTTCCAGCAGCTTAGGTCTGGGCGCGACTATGATGGCCTGCATCAATCTGCCCTGTGCCGTGCCAAGGCCGATTGGCTGGTGGGCATCAACGCCACGCGGTTTTTTTCCCTGACGTATGGACGCACATTGAACATCGGGCGCGTCATGTCGCCCACGCTGGCGCTGCTGGTACAGCGTGAGGCGGAGATCTCCGCATTTGTGGCAGAGCCGTTCTACACCGTCCAGCTTGATTGCGGCTTTCCCGCCGCGACAGACCGAATGAAAGACAGAAAGGATGCCGATGCCATCGCCAACGCCTGCAAGGGCAAGACAGTAACCGTCAAAAGCGTGGAGCGCAAGGAAAAGTCTGAGAAAGCGCCCGCGCTCTACGATTTGACCTCCCTCCAGCGCGACGCCAACCGCGTTCTCGGCTACACCTCTCAGCAGACCCTCGACTATCTCCAAGCGCTCTATGAAAAGAAGCTCTGTACCTACCCGCGCACCGACAGCCGCTATCTGACCGACGATATGGAGGGCAGCGTCCCCGGCCTTGTCGCCGCCGCTGCCGCTGTCTGCGGCATGGAGAAGCCGCCGACCATCTGCGCCAAGCAGGTATGCAGCAGTAAAAAAGTCACCGATCACCACGCCATTGTTCCCACCATCAGCGCGGAAAAGGTAGATATAGCCTCTCTGCCGCTGGGCGAACGCGAGGTGCTGAAGCTGGCGGCAAGGGGCTTGCTTCGTGCGGTGGATGAACCACATCGCTACGCAGAAACGGTCATTACGGTGGACTGTGCCGGTCAGAGCTTCACCGCCAAGGGCAAAACCGTCCTTGCTCCCGGCTGGAAGCGCTATGAGCAGGAGCAGGCAGAGGCAGCGCCCGCGCTGCCGGTGGTAACGGAGAATCAGACGCTTTCCGTATCTGCCGCATCGGTCAAGACCGGCAAAACCACGCCGCCCAAGCACTTCACCGAGGACATGCTGCTGGCCGCGATGGAGAACGCGGGCAAGGAGGATATGCCTGATGATGCCGAGCGCAAGGGCATTGGCACCCCGGCGACCCGTTCCGGTATCATTGAAAAGCTGGTGTCCTCCGGTTTTGTGGAGCGCAGGAAGTCCAAGAAGGTCACAAATCTGCTGCCCACCTCCACCGGCACGGCGCTCATCACCGTCCTGCCCGAACAGCTCCAGTCGCCGCAGCTCACCGCCGAATGGGAACACCGCCTGAAAGAGATCGAGCGCGGCGAAATCGCCCCGGACAGCTTCATGGACGGGATCGCTGCCATGCTGAATGAGCTGGTGCAGACCTACAAGCCCATCCCCGGTGCGGAAGTCCTGTTCCCCTCCGGGCGTGGGGTGGTCGGCAAGTGTCCCCGCTGCGGGGCCGAGGTAACGGAATCGCATAAGGGCTTTTTCTGCGAAAACCGTTCCTGCTCCTTTGTTCTCTGGAAAAACAGCCGCTTTTTCACTGCCAAGAAAAAGGCGCTGACAAAATCCCTCGCTGCCGCGCTTTTGAAAAATGGCCGCGCCCCGCTGAAAGGCTGCTACTCCGAAAAGACCGGAAAGACCTACGATGCCGTTGTTCTTCTGGAGGACGATGGGCAGCGCACGGGCTATAAGCTGGTGTTCGACAATGGCTGATGCGCCGCGTATGGATCACAAGCAGCTCCGCCGCTCCAAGAAGCTCATTCGGAAGCTCTGCTGTAACTACGATCACGGCAACTGCCTTGCGCTGGATGATGGAGAGCCTTGCGTCTGCGTACAGGGTATTTCCTATTCGCTGCTGTGCAACTGGTTCCGAAACGCGGTACTTCCCGCCGACCATGAGCTGCTGGCCGACGTGATGCGGGAAAGGCCGGGAAAGCGCTGCGCCGTCTGCGGTAAGCCGGTCTATTCTTCCTCCAATCGCGCCAAATATTGCCCCGCCTGCGCCAAGCAGGAACGCCGAAAGCAGGACGCCAAACGGAAGCGTGAACAATACTGGAACCTCCGCAAATAGAGACTGGGAAAGCCCCGTGCCGCAAAGCTTTTTCCATGCGGAATCACAAGGGGCTGCGTCATTCTATCCGCAAGCTCAAAAACAACGTCTATCTGCGGAGAATCGCCCCTGTGCAGGATGTGTTTTCTTCTGCGCAGGGGCGCTATTTTTTCTGAAAGGAGATCATCATGGCTGAAAAGCAAACCAACAAAGACCGGATGCGGGAGATCGTTGACAGCATCGAAAATGGCATCAAGGAGCTGTTCGAGAGCGATAAGTACCGGAAGTACCTTGCCACCATGAGCCGCTTTCACCGCTACTCGGTCAATAATACCATGCTCATCTATATGCAACGCCCCGACGCCACCCATGTGGCGGGCTTCAACAAGTGGCGCGATCAGTTCGGCAGGAACGTCCTGAAAGGTGAAAAAGGTATCCGCATCATCGCTCCCACGCCCTATAAGAAAAAGGTCGAGGAAATCAAGACCGACCCGGAAACCAACGCGCCGATACTGGATGCAGACGGCAAGGCCATCATTGAGGAAAAGGAAATCCGTATTCCTATGTTCAAGGTGGTGTCCGTCTTTGATGTGTCACAGACTGCGGGAAAGCCGTTGCCCCAGCTTGCCGCCGATCTGAGCGGCAATGTGCAGCAGTATGAGGTTTTCATGGAGGCGCTGCGCCGTGCTTCTCCCGTTCCGATGGAGATAAAGCCCGTTGCGCGGGATACGGACGGCTTTTTCAGCATTAAGGCGCAGAGCATCACCATCCGCGCCGGTATGAGTGAGGTGCAGACGGTATGCGCCGCCGTACATGAGATTGCCCACGCCAAGCTCCACGACTACGAACACATGACGGAGCTTGCGGACGATGGTGAGACGATCCTTGTCCCCGGCGAAAAGAGCCGTAACACCGAGGAGGTCGAGGCCGAAAGCATCTCCTATGCGGTCTGCCAGTATTACGGCATTGAAACGGGCGAAAACAGCTTCGGCTATATCGCCACATGGTCAAAGGGCAAGGAGCTGAAAGAACTTCGCGCCAGTCTGGAAACCATCAACAAGACTGCCTCCGAGCTGATTACGGACATTGACCGGCACTTTGCGGAGATTTGCAAGGAGCGCGGCATCAATCGTGAAGAAGTGAGCGCCACACAAACAGACGAAGCGCTTTATCTTGTGGATGGCTCGGTATATCTCCATGTGCAGCATACAGACGGCGGTTGGGACTATTCGCTCTACGACAAGGAAAGCAAAAAGCTGCTGGATGGCGGTGTTATTGACAGCAGCGCCATTGAAGATTCGCCGGTTGCATCTGTTGCCGGGGCTGTCCGAACGGAGGTATTTGCCATTCAGGGCATGACACCAACCAAGGTGACATTTGCAGATATGAAAATTCTGGAGGATTTACAGGAGACGCAGATTACGCCGCCCTTGGACAGCGAACAGATCACCGGCGCAGTCGCTGTTCCCACCGATGCGGCAGATAATATGCTCCTGGAGCTGGAACAGGCCGTCCCGATGCCTGACCCCACGCTGACGGTGGACGATATGCGCAGCTATGGGTATCTGGATAGTGATATGCTCCCGCTTTCCAAGGATCGGGCGGTGGAGCTGCTGGAGCATGACATCACGGTTTATATGCTCTATCCCGACAACGCCGAGGAAATGGTCTTTGAAGCCGAGGACATCATCAAGCACGACGGAATGTTCGGCGTCACAAGACCGGATTGGGATGCGGTCAAAGGCCATATCCCGCCCCGCGATGTGGAGCAGCGTTTTTTGAACAGTCCCACCGATGCTATGGCGATCTACCAACTGCGCCGGGATGCGCCGGTGGAGCTTTGTTTTGCCAATCTCGGCAGTCTGGCCGCGCCGCCTGACCCTGCCAACTATGAAGCTGTCTATACCCGTGAGGTGTACCCGGACGATGATACCGGCAGAATCCTTGAAAACTTCTACTACATTTTCAACGACGAGCGCCCCGGCGATTTTGTGGGACACAGCCTCTCCGTCAGCGACATCGTTGCGCTGAAACAGGACGGCAAGGTATCCTATCACTACTGTGACAGCATGGGATTTCAGGAGCTGCCCGCCTTTCAGAAACCGGAGAATTACCTGAAAGCCGCCGAAATGTCGATGGAGGACGATTACGGCATGATCGACGGCATTATCAACAACGGCCTCAAACAGCCCACCGTCGCCGACCTTGAAGCACAGGTCAAGGCCGGTATGTCCATCTCCTTGATGGATTTGGCAGAGGCGGCACACCGGGAAAAGAAGAAATCTGTGCTGGAGCAGCTCAAAAGCCAACCGGCCCAAGAACGTCCACACAAAACAGCGCCCAAAAAGAGCGCGGAAAAGGAGCTTTGATATGAACATCACCTTTGAAGAACGCCAGCTTATGAGCCTCTACAACACCGGCACCCGCACGGGCTTGATCGCGGCGCTGGAGGAAATGCGCGGCTACCTCGCTGCGGATGAAACGGAGCTGCGGGAGCTGACGGACAGCGCCATCGCAAAGCTGCGCAGGATGAGCGACGCGGAATATGACGCGCTCGACCTGTTCCCCGATTTTGAAAAGGAGGATATGGATGCCGAGTAAAGTACAGCTCTATGCGCAGATGGCAGACCGCACGGCGGAGCAGATCACGGGAAGCTACCAGAAGTGGACGGCATTTCTGACCACCGCCGCAAGGCTGTATAAGTACCCCTACAATGAACAGCTCATGATTTTCGCCCAGCGCCCGGAAGCCACGGCCTGCGCGGAATACGACCTCTGGAATAAGCAGATGCGCCGCTATGTGCGGCGAGGCAGCAAGGGCATCGCCCTTGTGGATACCAGCAGCGACCAACCCAAACTCCGATATGTATTTGATGTTTCCGACACCAGCGGCGGCGAGAACTCTCGCCGCCCTTATCTTTGGGAATACCGGCAAGAGCATCGTGAGGTGGTATCTGCGGCGCTGGAACAGCGCTTCGATGTTTCCGGTGAAAACGGACTTGCCGATCAGTTGGAGCGTGTGGCGGCGCAGCTTGTAGATGAATACTGGCACGACAATCGGCGCGATATTGTCGGCATCGTTGACGGTTCCTTTTTGGAGGACTATGATGAGTTCAACATCGGAGCCGCTTTTCGGAACGCCGCCGTTGTCAGCACCACCTATACGCTGCTGTCCCGCTGCGGGATGCAGCCGGGAGATTACTTCGAGCATGAGGATTTTCTGAATGTCTTTGATTTCAATACCCCGCAGACCGTCGCCGCTCTTGGAACGGCCATCAGCCAGTCCAGCGAGCTGGTGCTGCGGCAGATCGAAGTCACCATCAAGAATTACGAGCGCGAGAAAATCGCGGAAAGGAGCGAAAGCCATGAGCGAACTGACCTACACCCGCAGCGGGGATTATCTGATTCCCGATCTGAGCCTGACCGAGCAGCCGCAGGCCCCGCTGGGCAAGTACGGCAGGATGCGGAAGGATTACTTGAAGGAGCATCGTCCGGTGCTGTGGAACAGCCTGCTGCTGTCCGAGAGGCTGTACCCCCATCTGCGGGAGATCGACGAGGCAGCGAACAACCGACTGGAACAGATGATGCCGGAGCTGATGAAGTCGGCAGGCGTGACGGAAGCGCTGAAAGCCAGCGACCCGATGAAGTGGGTAGGGCTGATGAACACGCTGAAAGCGCAGGCCGAGGAAACGATCCTCACGGAACTGGTGTTCAGCTAAATATGTTCGATGCCCCTGCTGGGGCGCAGATGTCCTTCTTCCCCTCAGAGGCAGAACAAATTCAATCCATCGCAGAAGCGGAGAGTGTAACACCCTCCGCTTTTTCTATGTTCATTTCTCAGAATGATATTGACCACATCCTGCGCGCGGGCGGTAATGCGGATGCAGCGCGGATGAAAATTGCTGCGGAATTCTCCAAGCAAAAACCTTTAGAGGATCGCGCGGCATTTCTGAAAGCTCTTTACCACGGCGGCAACGGCCTGATTACGGATAACGGCAGGTTTTCCGCATGGTACGGGGACGATGGTATCCATATTGCAACCGGAGATACCTCTCGCTATCTTCGCTCTGCACAAGTGATAGGCTGGGCAGATGCGGCGGAGCGTATTGAGGAACTTCTGGACGGCGGCACATTTGCCACCAATCTTGAAGTCACAGAAGCCCCGCGCTATGAGCGGCTGGGTATTGCTGTGGATGTCTGGAATCTTTATCACGATTTCTCGGATGAAGCAAAATCGCTGGGGTATCTGTCCTGCTTGGGCAATATCCATAGCACCAGCTTTCCAGAGGAAACGGAGCGCCTGACGGATGATCTGCTGAATCCGGAGTTTCGGGAAAGGCTTCTGGCAGAACACAGAGTATTTCTTGACGCATACCGTGAGAACCGGGAGCTTCTGCGTTTCCATTTCCACCGTCCGCAGGCGCTTCTTACACGTATGGAAGATCTGTCATTGCCGCGCAAAGAATATCACTCCGATATGGCGGCTGTTCCGAAGACGGGCCGGTTTATCACTGAAGATGAAATTGCGGCTTCTCTTGCAAATGGAAGCGGCTTTGAGGGTGGAAAGACCCGCATCCATGAGTTTTTCCAGACTCCGCACACGACAAAAGAGAGCGCTGATTTTCTGAAAAAGGAATACGGCATCGGCGGGCATACCCATGCCGTATCCAGAGAAAGCGGCAGCTACGAAGATCACGGCAGCAAAGGCATCACGCTGAAAAAAGCGGGCTGTGCAGATGTTCAGATGAATTGGAACAAGGTCGCTTCGCGCATCTCGGAGCTGGTTCGGTTGAACCGCTACCTTACGCCGGATGAGCAGGCAGCCTATGACAAGGAAATGGCGCAGGACGCCATGCGGAACGCGGTTTATAACGACTATAACGACGTAAAGGCGGCGCACCCCGATGAAATTGTGCTGTATCAGGTTGGGGACTTCTTCGAGCTGTATGGCGAGGATGCGCGGGCAGTTGCAGATGATCTCAGCCTTGAGCTGACGCGCCGCAATTTGGAGGGAGTAGGCCGTGTTACCATGTGCGGCTTCCCTGCAAAGGATTTGGAGAAATACGTTGAAAAGCTGCGGGAAAAGCATGATGTAACAATTTCGCGCATTGGCGATTCCGGCCATGAACACACGGCATATACGCTTCCGTCCATCGACCACGAGGCAGAACAGGCCATCAATGCTTATGAAGCAGAGTTCGGCGCGGACGGCACGAGGGTGTTCCATGATCCTGCCGCCGATGTGACGCAGCCCACGGTACGGGAGCTGTTTGACGGGTACAAGCTGACCGTTGGCAACGCGCTTTCCAAAGATACGGCTTTTGTCAATGCCTGCCGCAATTCAGACCGCCAGAACGCTTATCTGGAGGGTGCGGACGCTATCCTTCGTATTGTCACGGCATCTGATGATCTCCAGCTTGTCCGCCTGTACTTTGATATGCCCGCGTTCCATAACCGGCTGCATCAGGAGCTTTTGGAGGAACTGTATCCCACGCTGGCAGCGACGGTCGCACCCTCTCCCTATCAAATCACACAGGAGGACATTGACAACGCGCTTCTGGATTGGCACAACAACCTAAAGGGCAAGCAGGAAGTTGCACTATATATGCAGGCGCATGGGCGAGAACGCAGCACCGCCGCATGGCTGGCTGCAAAATATGGCTGGGAAGATAGCAAAACTCCCATGTATATCCATGTAGGAAACGCCGAGCCGGTGACGCTCACATGGGCGCAGGTACAGCGGCGGTTGGCACAGCTCATCCGAGAGAATAAATTTTACGATGAGAATGAGCGACTGCGGTTATTTTCACCTGACCGATACTCCATTCGTCTGCATCCCGGCGAGGGCGGAATTACCGGCATTTGGGATGAGGTGTTGGAACGGTTCTGCGGAGATGGGGAACAAACGCTCCGCTTTGCAGAACGGAATAACGCCATTGCTTACTTGGATGGCATCAAACGGGATATGGGAATTGAGCTATCCCCTCCGGCGTTTACAACACCGCTTGGCTATACTTATCATATTGGAGATCGCATTTCATCCATAGAGTTAGACCACATAGCAGCAGTCGGCGTTATCGCGCGTGTAGATGAAGATCACGTCTGGCACACGTTACCGAACGTACCCGGACAGGAACCTGTCAGCATCGACCGCAATTCCTTTGAACGCTACCTCGACACCAGATATTTCGAGGTTTCTGAACCGGAGCCGCAGCGCATCATTGCGGCGCAGCACACAGAACAGCCAACCCCGGAGACGCCGCAAGCGGTTCAAAACCTTATGGGGCAGCGCGTGGAAATTGATGGTAAGCTCTATAATGTTGATTCCGCAGATGAAACTGTCGCGCATCTCAGCGTCGTTTCATCCTCCAGCGAGAGCAATCACGATCCGGAACACAGAACCGAACCGGTTTCTGCTGTTCTCACACGAATTGCAGATCAGGGTCGTGAGCTTGCGCCGAATATTTCGGCATATCAGGCGCTTCGTGCAGAGCATCCCGAAAAGCTCATCGGTGTCCGTGTCGGAGAACGGCTGCTTTTTTATGGCGCGGATGCAGAACGAGCCGCCAGCGCTTTGAATCGCCGCCTGCTGCAACGCGATATTCCCGGTATGGGCGAAACCGCTGTGACCGGCTATGATTTTGGACAATGGGCAAGCGCCGCAAAGCGGCTGCTGGAGCATGGACACAGCTTCGTGTTTGCGCAGCCAAATGAAACCGACAGCTATGATGTTATCAACGAGGCCGATGCCAAGGAGTATATCCCCATTGGCATGGAGCTGGAGATTGACGGACGGAAGTTTGTCATTGACAGCGTAAATTTCGGCACGGATGAAGTATCTCTGCGCGATGTGACTTTTCAAAACAGGCAGGGCTTTCCCATCTTCCGCTCTGAACACATTGCGTTTATACGCTCGTTTGTTGAAGAACAGGAACAGGAGCAGCCGCAGCCCATCGCCAAACCCGTCGCGTTCTATCCTGCCGAGAAAACGCACTTGCCCTACAACATAGAAATCCAAACGCTGCACATCCCGGAACCAGAGCATGACCCGCCCTCTGCGGAACCTGTCGAGCCTGAACCACCCGCCATGAGCGAGGAAGAAAGGCTGATTCTGGAGCATGAAGGCCGAGCGGCGCTTTCGGAAATGGGCGAGTTTGTGCCTGATTTTGATGATGCCATCTCGCAGGCCGAGATCGACGAGCCTCCCGCACACCGTCCTGCGGTATCCATCCCCATTGACGGCGAGTGGCAGGACTTTCACAGCGTTGCCGCTGCGGAGCAGGCCGCTTACGCTGACTTCAAGGCGGCAAGCCACCGCGACGCACAGAATTTTCACATCACCGATGATGCCCTCGGCGTCGGCGGCGCAAAGGCAAAGTTTCGGGCAAATATGGCGGCGATCCGCCTCCTGCAAGAGCTGGAGTTTGAGGGCTTACAGGCCAGCCCGGAGCAGCAGGAAATCCTCTCCCGCTATGTGGGCTGGGGCGGTCTTGCGGATGCCTTCGACGAGAATAAGCCAAACTGGTCGGACGAGTTTGCAGAGCTGTACGCCACACTCTCCCCGGAAGAATACGCTGCTGCCCGCGCCTCCACGCTGAACGCCCACTACACCAGCCCCACCGTCATCAAGGCAATCTATGAAGCGGTCGGCAATATGGGCTTTCAGACCGGCAACATTCTGGAGCCGTCTATGGGCGTTGGCAACTTTTTTGGCCTGCTGCCGGAGCAGATGCAGGGCAGCAAGCTCTACGGCGTGGAGCTGGACAGCATCACCGGACGTATTGCCAAGCAGCTTTATCCCAAGGCGGACATTACCATCGCGGGCTTTGAAACAACGGACAGGAAAGACTTTTACGACCTTGCCGTGGGCAATGTCCCGTTCGGACAATATCAGGTAGATGACCGGGCTTATAACAAGCTCGGTTTTTCCATTCACGACTACTTCTTTGCCAAAACCCTCGACCAAGTGCGTCCGGGCGGCGTGATCGCGTTTGTGACCTCCCGCTACACGATGGACAAGCAATCGCCCGAAGTCCGCAGGTACATCGCGCAGCGGGCGGAGCTGCTGGGTGCCATTCGTCTGCCCAACAATGCGTTCCGCGCCAACGCCGGTACGGATGTGGTTTCGGACATTCTCTTTCTCCAAAAGCGTGACCGTCCCATTGAGATCGAACCGGATTGGGTACACCTCGGTCAGAACGAGGATGGCTTTGCCATCAACCGCTATTTTGTTGACCACCCGGAGATGATCCTCGGCAGGCAGACCTCCGAAAGTACCCAATACGGCAAGCAGGATTTCACCGTTGTCCCCATTGAGGGGCTGAAACTTGCAGATCAGCTCCATGATGCCGTGAAAAACATTCGCGGCACCTATCAGGAGGCGGAACTGCCAGAGCTGGGCGAGGGCGAACAGATCGACACGTCTATCCCCGCAGACCCCAATGTGAAAAACTACTCCTACACCATCGTGGGCGGCGAGGTGTACTACCGGGAAAACAGCCGCATGGTCAAACCGGAGCTGAACGCCACCGCCGCCGAGCGTGTCAAGGGCATGGTCGCGTTGCGGGATTGCGTGAATGAGCTGATTGCCCTGCAAATGGACGAGTACAGCGCAGAAAGCCGGATTCAGGAAGCGCAGGCCGAGCTAAACCGCCTCTATGATGCGTTCTCCGCAAAACATGGCCTAATCAATGACCGTGCGAACCGTCTTGCGTTCTCTGACGATTCCTCTTACTACCTCCTGTGTTCACTGGAAGTGCTGGATGACGACGGAAAGCTGGAGCGTAAGGCGGATATGTTCCACAAGCGCACCATCAAGCAGCAGCGCAGCGTAGATTCTGTGGATACCGCCAGTGAAGCCCTTGCTGTCTGCATCGGAGAAAAAGCCTGTGTCGATCTCGACTTCATGGCCTCCCTCATGGGCGGCAGCGAGAAAATCCCGCAGATCGTTGAGGATTTGAAGGGTGTCATTTACAAGGAACCCAACAGCGGCCCGTTTGACTTGCAGGACGGCGGCGAGCATTGGGCGAAGGGCTGGCAGACGGCGGACGAATATCTCTCCGGCAACGTCCGGCAGAAGCTCCGCACCGCGCAGCGTGTGGCAGCGCGCGACCCGTTCTTTGCCGGAAATGTGGATGCCCTGATTGCCGCCCAGCCGAAGGACTTGGAGGCCAGTGAAATCGAAGTGCGGCTGGGTGCAACATGGCTTGATAAGAAGTACATCGAGCAATTCATGTATGAAACCTTTGAAACGCCTCGCTATCTGCGCGGACAGATCGAGATCAGCTATGTCCCATACACCGCAGAATGGCAGGTTTCCCGCAAGAGCATGGTGCGCTACAACGACGTGGCGGCATTCACCACCTACGGCACAGACCGTGCCAGCGCCTACCGGCTACTGGAGGATGCGCTGAATCTCCGCGACATTCGCATCTACGATACCATTGAGGATGCAGACGGACGGGAGCGCCGTGTCCTCAACGCCAAGGAAACCACCCTTGCCGCGCAGAAGCAGCAGCTTATCCGGGATGCGTTCAAGGACTGGATTTGGAAAGACCCGGAGCGGCGCGAAACGCTGGTACGGCAATACAACGAGGAAATGAACAGCACCCGTCCCCGCGAGTATGACGGCAGCCACATCGTTTTCTCCGGTATGAACCCGGAAATTACCCTCCGAGAGCATCAGAAAAACGCCATCGCCCATGTGCTGTACGGCGGGAATACGCTGCTGGCACACGAGGTCGGTGCGGGAAAAACCTTTGAAATGGTAGCCTCTGCGATGGAATCTAAGAGGCTGGGACTGTGCCAGAAGTCCATTTTTGTCGTGCCGAACCATCTGACGGAACAGTGGGCATCCGAATTTCTGCGGCTCTACCCTTCGGCAAACATCCTTGTCACTACCAAGAAGGACTTTGAAACCCACAACCGCAAGAAATTCTGCGCCCGTATCGCCACCGGCGACTATGATGCCGTTATCATCGGCCACAGTCAGTTTGAGCGTATCCCCATCAGCCCGGAGCGGCAGAAGCGGCTCCTTCATCAGCAGATTGAGGAAATCACCGATGGCATTCAGGATACCAAGCTCGCAGGCGGCAACAGCTTTACCATCAAGAGCTTGGAGCGCACGAAAAAGGGGCTGGAGGCGCGGCTGAAAAAGCTGCAAGCCAGCGACCGCAAGGATGATGTGATTTACTTTGAACAGCTCGGCGTAGACAGGATGTTTGTGGACGAGTCGGACAATTATAAAAATCTTTTCCTCTACACAAAGATGCGCAACGTGGCAGGGCTTTCCACCACCGATGCGCAGAAATCCTCGGATATGTTCTCCAAGTGCCGCTACATGGATGAGCTGACCGGCGGGCGCGGCGTGGTGTTTGCCACCGGCACCCCGGTTTCCAACTCCATGACAGAGCTTTATACCATCCAGCGCTATTTGCAGCATGACCGGCTGCAAGAGATGGGTATGGGCCACTTCGATTGCTGGGCAAGCCGCTTTGGTGAAACCACCACCGCGCTGGAGCTTGCCCCGGAGGGAACCGGCTACCGGGCAAGGACGCGCTTTGCAAAGTTTTTCAACTTACCCGAATTGATGAATCTGTTCAAAGAGGTTGCCGACATCAAAACGGCGGATCAGCTCCACTTACCCACGCCGGAGGTTGCGTATCACACCATCGCCACCAAACCCACACAGATCCAGCAGGACATAGTGAAAGCCCTCTCGGAACGAGCGTCCAAGGTACACAGCGGTGCGGTCAGCCCGGATGTGGACAATATGCTCAAAATCACCTCGGACGGACGCAAGCTGGGGCTTGACCAGCGCATCATCAATCCCATGCTCCCCGACGAGGAAACCACCAAGGTCAATCAGTGCGTGGCGAACATTCTCCAATACTGGCGTGACGGCGAGGAGGAAAAACTGACACAGCTTGTGTTCTGCGACATTTCTACGCCAAAGACCACGCCCTCGCAGCGGGCGGCAAAGGCTTCCCCCGGTACGCTGGACAGCCCGGAAATCCATGCGCTGGAGAGCGCGATTTCATTGGAGGAAAGCGCGGAAACGCCGTTCACGGTCTATGAGGATGTGCGCCAAAAGCTCATTGACGCCGGTATGCCCCCGGAACAGATCGCGTTCATCCACGATGCCAATACGGAGGTCAAAAAGCGGGAACTGTTCGCAAAGGTACGCAGCGGTCAAGTGCGCGTCCTGATGGGCAGCACGGCCAAGATGGGCGCGGGCACCAACGTGCAGGATCGTTTGGTCGCACTTCACGATTTGGATTGCCCGTGGCGTCCCCGTGATCTCACGCAGCGAAAAGGCCGCATTGAGCGTCAGGGCAATCAGAACAAGCTCGTTCATGTATGCCGCTATGTGACCGAGGGGACATTCGACGCCTACCTCTGGCAGACCGTTGAGAACAAACAGAAATTCATCTCTCAGATCATGACCTCAAAATCCCCGGTTCGCTCCTGTGAGGACGTGGACGCCACAGCGCTGTCCTTTGCGGAGA
>OGYW01001810.1_pt1 | contig 17689 bp, 9 predicted proteins | sample 1576621 | NCBI WGS metagenome assembly OGYW01 (sample SAMEA3541528, study PRJEB24748) | human gut metagenome | biome: human gut; feature: human-associated habitat; material: faeces | place: China | collected 2012 | reverse complement strand
TGAAAGATGCACTGTCTATGACAATTCCAGTTGGAACAGGTATTCATCGCCGTATGGTTTATGTGGAACTGGAAGAAGGTGCAGACTTCAAGACTGTAGAAGCTGCTATCAAAGCTGATCCTTATTTTGTGAATGACGAGACTCATGTAATTCAGGTTCCTTGTGTAGACGATTTGAATGATGTTGGTCATGGCGTTAACTTGGTACGTAAGGGTGTATCTGGAAAGACACATAATCAGTTGTTCGAATTCGATATGAAGATCAACAATCCGGCTCTTACAGCTCAAGTATTGGTATGTGTTGCCCGTGCTTCTATGAAACAGCAGCCGGGATGCTATACAATGATTGAAGTTCCGGTTATCGATTTGTTGGAAGGTGACCGTGAAGAACTGATTGCTCATTTGGTATAATTAATTTTCAGATAACTTTGAAATCTCTTTCCTGTATCGTTTCGGGAAAGAGATTTTTTTTGTTCCTTTGTGGCTATATCAAAGAAATATAAATTATGACGTTAGCAAGTATTGTTTGGGATGTAGATCCTGTTCTGGTACATTTAGGCTCCCTTGAAATTCGTTGGTATGGATTGATGTGGGGACTCGGATTCATTTTCGCTTATGAAATAGTATCGCGTTTATTTAAAAAAGAAGGATATCCTGACTATTGGGCAGATAAATTGTTTGTATATTGTATAGTAAGTAGTGTAATAGGAGCTCGATTAGGACATTGCTTATTTTATGAGTGGGATTATTATGGAGCACATCCGTTGGAGATTTTGAAAATCTGGAAAGGAGGACTTGCCAGTCATGGAGGAGTATTTGCCTTAATTTTGGCTTTGGTTTGGTACTCAAAGAAAGTTACGAAGAAAAATGTGTGGTGGCTTTTCGATCGTATGATTCCAGCGGTAGCTGTGGTCTGCATGTGTATCCGTTTCGGAAATCTGATGAATTCGGAAATATTCGGTTTTCCGACTACATTACCTTGGGGATTTGAGTTTGTACGTTCTCGTGAATGGCAAGCTTTGTATAATCAGAATGGAGAAGCTCAAGCGTGTCATCCTACACAGATATACGAAATGCTCTATTGCTTGATAGCCTTAGTAACCTCATGGCTGATGTATTACAAATTTCACCTTCAAAAGCGGATAGGTCTGATAACTGGAGTTTCTCTCTTGATTTTCTTTGGTGCACGATTTGGATTGGAATTTATGAAAAATCCGCAAGTTGCAGAAGAAGTGAATATGACTTTGAATATCGGACAACTGCTGAGTCTGCCTCTTATTTTGTTGGGTATATATCTGATAGCTACAAGTAAGAAACGTAAGGAGGCTTTCTAAAATAAAAAACAATAGAACGAAATTCCGTTCTTTGAGTAAGAATGTTTCATCCTCGATTAAAAATGTTGCATGTATCATTTTTAATCGAGGATGAAACATTTATTATATTCCTTTTACTAGGCTCTACCTACATTTGCAATACCGTTTTGAACGGCAGTGTGAGATTTGTAATAAGTTAAACTTAATCTATTTGTAAATGGAAAGCATAAAAAGAACATTTCTTTTAGCACTCCTTTTCATGGTGTGTGTGGTTGTGCAAGCACAAAGTTTGCAAGTGTCGGGAACTATCGTTTCCAAATCTGATGGACAGCCTGTTATTGGGGCAACTATTCTTGAACAAGGTACGACCAATGGTACGATTACCGATTTTGATGGTAAGTTTTCTTTAACTGTAAAGCAGGGTGCGGAAATTTCTATTTCCTATATAGGTTTTAAAACTCAGGTCGTAAAAGCTCAAAATGTATTGGACATTGTGCTGGAAGAAGACACAGAAGTACTGGATGAAGTTGTTGTAACAGGTTACACTACTCAGCGTAAGGCAGATTTGACCGGTGCCGTATCTGTTGTTAGTATGGATGATTTATCTAAGCAGAATGAAAATAATCCGATGAAAGCTTTGCAAGGTCGTGTTCCTGGTATGAATATTACGGCAGATGGTAATCCTAGTGGTTCAACAACAATTCGTATTCGTGGTATTGGTACATTAAATAACAATGACCCTCTTTATATTATTGACGGGGTACCTACTAAAGGTGGAATGCATGAATTGAATGGTAATGATATAGAATCAATTCAAGTTTTAAAGGATGCAGCTTCAGCTTCTATTTATGGTTCTCGTGCTGCCAATGGTGTGATTATCATTACAACTAAAAAAGGAAAAGAAGGTCAGTTGAAAATAAATTTTGACGCGTCGGTATCTGCTTCTATGTATAATAATAAAATGGAGGTATTGAATGCAGAAGAATATGGTCAGGCAATGTGGCAGGCTTATGTAAATGGTGGTCAGGACCCAAATACTAACCCCTTGGGATATAAATATGATTGGGGATATGATAGTAATGGCTATCCAAAATTGAACAGTATTAGTATGTCTCGTTTTCTTGACTCTAATAACACAGTTCCGTCAGCAGACACAGATTGGTTTGATGAAACGACTCGTACAGGTGTTATTCAGCAATATAATGTATCAGTAAGTAATGGGTCGGAAAAAGGATCTTCTTTCTTTTCTCTTGGATATTATAAGAATCTGGGTGTTATAAAAGATACTGATTTTGAGAGATTCTCTGCTCGTATGAATTCAGACTATAACCTGATTGGAAAAGTATTGACTGTTGGAGAGCATTTCACTTTGAACCGTACTTCTGAAGTACAGGCTCCAGAAGGTTTCTTGCAAAATGTATTACAGTTTAATCCTTCTTTACCGGTTTATGATATTAACGGTAATTATGCGGGACCTGTAGGTGGTTATCCTGACCGTGAAAATCCTGTAGCGCGTTTGGATAGAAATTCGGATAATCGTTATACTTATTGGCGTATGTTCGGAGATGCATATATTAATTTAAATCCGTTTAAAGGTTTTAATATCCGTTCTACATTTGGTTTGGATTATTCTCAAAAGCAACAACGTATTTTTACTTATCCTATTACAGAAGGAAATGTTGCAAATGATAAAAATGCAGTAGAAGCAAAACAAGAACATTGGACAAAATGGATGTGGAACGCTGTTGCTACTTATAATTTAGAAGTAGGTAAACATCGTGGCGACGTGATGGTTGGTATGGAATTGAATCGTGAAGATGATAGTTGGTTCTCTGGTTATAAAGAAGATTATAGTATATTAAATCCTGATTATATGTGGCCTAATGCAGGTACAGGAACAGCTCAGGCTTATGGATCGGGTGAAGGTTATTCATTGGTTTCTTTCTTTGGTAAATTAAACTATACCTATGATGATAAATATTTATTTTCTTTGACTGTTCGTCGTGATGGTTCCTCTCGTTTTGGTAAAAATAATCGTTATGCTACATTTCCGTCTGTTTCATTGGGATGGCGTATTAGCAATGAAAAATTCATGAAGGAGCTTACTTGGCTGAATGATTTAAAAATTCGTGCTTCATGGGGACAGACAGGTAATCAAGAAATTTCAAATATAGCTCGTTATACTATTTATGTCCCTAATTATGGTGTAACTGAGTCTGGAGGACAAAGCTACGGAACTTCTTATGATATTGCTGGCACAAATGGAGGTAGTATTCTTCAGTCTGGATTTAAACGTAACCAGATTGGAAACGATGATATTAAATGGGAAACTACCACTCAGACAAACTTGGGTTTTGATTTCTCTTTGTTTGATCAGACTTTATATGGATCATTCGACTGGTTCTATAAGAAAACAACAGATATTCTTGTTCAAATGGCAGGTATTGCAGCTATGGGTGAAGGCAGCACTCAGTGGATTAATGCCGGAGAAATGGAAAACAAAGGTTTCGAGTTGAACTTAGGTTATCGTAATACGACAGCATTTGGCTTGAAATACGATTTGAATGGTAATATCTCTGCTTATCGTAATAAGATAACTGCTCTTCCTGCAACAGTTGCTGCAAACGGTACATTTGGAGGTAATGGGGTAGAAAGTGTAATTGGGCATCCCAATGGTGCACAGGTAGGATATGTGGCAGATGGTATCTTCAAATCACAGGCAGAAATTGATAATCACGCAACTCAAGAGGGTGCTGGCTTGGGACGTATTCGTTGGCGTGATTTGGATGGTAATGGTGTTATCAACGAAAAGGATCAGCAGTGGATTTATGATCCGACACCAGCATTCAGTTATGGATTGAATATCTATTTAGAGTATAAAAATTTCGACTTGACAATGTTTTGGCAAGGCGTGCAGGGAGTTGATGTAATTAGTGATTTGAAAAAAGAAACAGACTTATGGAGCGGGCTGAATATTGGTTTCTTAAATAAAGGAAAACGAGTGCTTGATGCATGGACGCCGACTAATCCTGATTCGGATATTCCAGCATTGTCACGTGATGATGTCAATAATGAAAAACGTGTATCTACCTATTTTGTGGAAAATGGTTCATTCTTGAAATTACGTAATCTTCAGATAGGTTACAATGTTCCTCAGAATTTTGCGAAGAAGATGAAAATGGAACGTTTACGCCTTTATTTAAGTGCACAGAACTTGCTTACTATTAAGAGTAAAGAATTTACAGGAGTTGATCCGGAAAATCCAAATTATGGTTATCCGATTCCTTTGAACTTAACTTTTGGTATTAATGTTAGCTTTTAAATTGAAAAACTATTAAAACGAAAATTATGAGAAATTTATTATATGCGACAGTTTTAGGTTTTGCGTTGGCTTGCTCTGGATGTTCTAACTTTCTGGAAGACCAAATGCCACAAGGAACTATCGATAACGAGCAGTTACAGAATCCCGCTTATGTAGACAATTTGGTTATTTCTGCTTATGCTGTGTGGATATCTGCGGAAGATATTAACTCATCATTCTCTATGTGGAATTATGATGTGCGTTCGGATGATGCCTATAAAGGTGGAAACGGAACAGAAGATGGTGATGTTTTTCATGCATTGGAAATTTCGCAAGGTGTCATGACTACTGCATGGAATATCAGTGATATGTGGCAGCGTTTGTATAATTGTATTTCTCGTGCTAATACTGCTTTACAGTTACTGAATCAGCTTGATGAGAATACTTATCCACTAAAGCAGCAGCGAATTGCTGAGATGAAATTCTTACGTGGACATGGACACTTCTTGCTGAAGCAGTTGTACAAGCACATTGTTTTGGCAAACGATGAAAATCTTACTCCCGAAGAATATAATAATCTTTCTAACACAACTTATACAAATGATGAAAGCTGGCAGCAGATAGCAAATGATTTTCAGTTCGCTTATGATAATCTGCCGGATACACAAGCCGATAAAGGGCGTCCTACTAGAGCCGCAGCTGCAGCTTATTTGGCAAAGACTTATTTGTATAAGGCCTATCGTCAGGATAATCCTGAAAATAATGAGATAACAAGTATTAGCACTGAAGACTTGGCAAAAGTAGTTCAGTATACTGAGAAGTCTATTATGTCTGCTGGCGGATACGATTTAGAAGCTGATTTCCATAATAATTTCCGTCCGGAACCTCAGTATGAGAATGGATGTGAGTCATTGTGGGCTATGCAATATTCTATGAATGACGGAACAAATAATGGTAATTGTAACTGGTCGTTTGGATTGATTGTTCCTAATATTCCAGGGGTGACAGATGGTGGTTGTGACTTTTATAAACCAAGTCAGAATTTGGTAAATGCCTTTAGAACTGATATGGATGGTCATCCGTTATTTGATACCTTTAATAATAGTGATTATGATATTACAACTGATAATGTAGACCCTCGTCTGTTTTTGACTGTAGGTATGCCTGGATTCCCATATGAATTTAATAAGAATTATATGATGGATAAATCTTCTACTTGGAGTCGTAGTAATGGTCTTTATGGTTATTATGTAACATTGAAGCACAATGTAGATCCAGATGGAGATTATTTGATAAAAGGTGGTTGGTGGGGTAGTCCTATGAATCATATTGTTTTGCGTTATTCGGATGTTTTATTAATGCGTGCAGAGGCCTTGATTCAATTAAATGATGGTCGTCTTAATGAAGCAATTAGTCTGATTAATGAAGTTCGTAATCGTGCTGGTCAAAGTACTACTATGATTGCAGATTATCCTGCTGCTTATGGTGTTACTTTCTATGTGAAGCCTTATACGGGAACTTATACCAAGGATGAGGCTTTGAAGATGTTGAAATTTGAACGTCGTGTAGAATTGGCTATGGAAAGTGATCGTTTCTTCGATTTAGTACGTTGGGGGGAAGCCGATCAGGTCTTGAATAAATATTATGCAGAAGAAGCTGATAATTGTGCTATTTATTCAAATGCTTCGTTTACTAAAAATAAAAATGAATACTTGCCTATACCTTTTGCGCAGATAAGTGCTAGTAACGGTAATTATACACAGAATTGTGGCGGCTGGTAATTTAATTGTAAATCTTAATAAATGAATATTATGAATGCAATAAAATATATTAATAAAGTTTTTTTCATCCTTCTCTCTTTGGCTTTTGTTGCAGGATGCGATGATGATAATACGTCAGATCTTCAGTTGAACGGGCAAACTTGGCTGAATACATTGCAACTCGATGAATATCAGGGAGTCATTGATAATTCGACTAAAACTGTCGTAGTAGGAGTACCTGTCGATTATAATACAGATGCCATGAAGGTAACGGCAATTGAGGTTTCCGATGGTGCTGAAGCTTCAATGAAGGTTGGAGATATTGCCAATTTCTCTTTTCCTCAAACGATAAAAGTAACAAATGGTGATGCTTATTTAGATTATACTGTTACGGTAAAGCATGATGAAGCTAGAATTACATCATTTAAATTGAATAATGAGTATACTGGTATTATTGATGAAGAAAATCATTCTATTTTGGTACGTGTACCGACGAGTATCGATATTACTAGTCTTATACCTACGGTTGAAACAACCCAAGGAGCAATGGTTTCTCCAGCTTCAGGACAAGCTGTTGATTTTACAAGTCCAGTAGAGTTTACAGTTACTTATCAGAGTGCAGTTGCTGTTTATGTTGTAACTGTTGTACAGTCTGATTCTCCTAGTGCTGTATATGTAGGTTTGGCTTCTTCTATAGATGAACTAAATGCAGAAGAAAAAGAAGCTGCTAACTGGATGTTGAAGAATATTCCTAATGCTCAGTACCTCTCATTTGAAGATGTTCGAACCGGAAGAGTTGATTTAAATGATTGCAAGGTTATGTGGTGGCATCTACATATCGATGGAGGTATCGATTCAATGGATAAATTTGAAGCTGCTGCCCCGAGTGCTGTACAAGCAGTTTCGAAGGTAAAAGAATTTTATGAAAATGGAGGTAGCTTGTTATTGACTCGTTATGCATCGTTCTATGCAGCTAAGCTGGGTGTTACCAAGGATGGAAATGCTCCTAATAACTGTTGGGGACAGTCGGAAGAGACAGGTGAAATAACTACAGGTCCTTGGAGCTTCTTTGTAACCAATCATGAAACTCATCCTCTTTATGAAGGTGTGGATATATCAACGATTGATGGTAAAAAGGGAATTTATATGTGTGATGCAGGCTACCGGATAACTAATAGTACTGCTCAGTGGCACATCGGTTCCGATTGGGGAGGATATGAAGATCTGAATAGCTGGGAAACAAGTCATGGTGGTGTAAGTCTAGGATATGGCGGTGATGGTGCCGTAGTTGTTTGGGAATACCTTTCAAGTGAAACGACTGGTGGAGTACTTTGTATCGGTTCTGGATGTTATGATTGGTATTCTTATGGAGTAGATACTTCAGCAGATTCATATCATGGTAATGTTGCAAAGATTACTCAGAATGCAATTAATTATTTAACAAGTGAATCAAAATAAAAATTAAATAATGATTGTCCGATAAAAGAATTTTAGAAATTCAGATATTTGGAATATGTAAAATGTTTATCGGACAACATTAAAAAAATAATGTAATTTATGAAAACAATGATATATTCTTTAGCTTTAGCTGCATTCATGTCATTAGGTAGTTGCAATGATAATGATGATCCTATATTGACACAGAAAGACTGGGATGGCACTGCAACATATTTTGCTTCAACAGATGAACAGTTTACTACTTATTATAAACCGTATGTTGGTTATGTAGGCGATCCGATGCCGTTTTATGATCCGATAGAACAGAATTTTAAGATTTTGTATTTGCAGGAATTTCGTCCTAATCAGGAGGCAACATATCATCCTATTTGGGGAGTAAGTACAAAAAATGTAGACTCATACCAGTCTTTGGGGAAAGTGATTTCTACTGGTAATGCGTCGGAAGCTGATGCTGCAATAGGTACGGGTAGTACGATATATAATGATTCTGAAAAGTTATATTATACTTTTTATACAGGACATACTGCCAACCAGGAAGTTGTGATGATGGCAACTTCTTCTGACTTTAAGACATGGACGAAAAGCAAGATATTTTATTTGCAGGGAAATGACTATGGATACAGTGTTAAGGATTTCCGCGATCCGTTTGTCTTCAAAGGTGATGATGGTATTTATCATATGATTGTTTCTACTATGCAGGGAACAAAAGGCGTTTTGGCAGAATTTGTTTCTTCTGATTTGAAGTCTTGGGAACACAAAGGTGTATTTATGTCAATGATGTGGGATCGCTTCTATGAATGTCCAGATGTCTTTAAGATGGGTGACTGGTGGTATTTGGTTTACTCAGAAAAGCATGTAGCAATCCGTAAAGTCCAATATTTTAAAGGACGTACGCTGGATGAACTGAAGGCATGTACGGTTAATGACGCTGGTAAATGGCCTGATGATCATGAAGGTCTTTTGGACTCTCGTGCTTTCTATGCAGGAAAAACTGCTTCAGATGGTATTAATCGTTATATTTGGGGCTGGTGTCCAACTCGTGAAGGTAATAACAATACAGCTGTCGGAGCTGAGCCGAATGAACCTCAATGGGCTGGTAACTTGGTTGCTCATCGTATTATCCAGCATGAAGACGGTAGCTTATCATTGGGTAGCATACAAGGTATTGATAATAAATTTACTACTGTTTCATCGTTGAAGGTTATGGCTAAAAGTGAAAACGGAGTAAGTGAAAACGCAGGTAAGTATGTATTGACCGGAAATTCTTTCGTTTTATTCAATCGTTTGAACGTTGCTAATAAGATTTCCTTTACTGTAAAAGCTACTGATAAAACAGATAAGTTTGGTTTCTCTTTTGCCCGTGGTACTGATTCGAAGAAGTATTACTCTATTGTTGTAAATCCAGAAGATAACGGTAACAAGAAAAAACTGAACTTTGAAGAACAAGGAGAAGAAGGTATGGGATTTGTTGCTGGAATTGACGGATACCTGTTCAATACTCCTGCCGATAATGAATATCATGTAACTGTTTATACAGACAATTCAGTTTGTGTTGTTTATATCAATGACAATGTAGCCTATACGAATCGTATTTATGGTACACAGAAGAACTGCTGGTCTATAAATAGTTATGAGGGAACCATTGAAGTTAGCAATATTGAAGTAAGTTATTATTAATCTAATTATTATGAGTTTGAATTTTTTGTCAAAAAAAAGTTTGTTAGCTATTGCACTAGGACTCTCACTGACTGTTCAAGGTGCAGAGAACAGCATGGTTGTCAAGCATTTAGCTAATGAACAGAATATCATTCTTTTGGATTCGGTGAAGAAGTTTTTACTTCTTCCCGTTCAAGAGAATGCACCTGAGGGTAAGGTTAACATTGTTGTTAATAATGAATTCCAGTTGGAACAAAACATAAATGTTCGTCTGGCTCGTGAAAAAGTTGATTATTATGTGCCATTAGATTTATCTGCTTACCAGGGAAAAACAATCTCAATTGATGTTACGGGTATGCCTTCTTCATCATTGTGCTGGAAGGAGATAAAGCTTTCCGATACGTTCGATTCTTCAAATCGTGAAACTTACCGTCCTGTTTATCATCATACTCCAATGTATGGATGGATGAACGATCCGAATGGAATGTTTTATAAAGATGGAGTGTATCATTTGTATTTCCAATATAACCCTTATGGTTCGATGTGGGCAAATATGACTTGGGGACATTCTACAAGTACAGATTTGACTCATTGGACGTATGAAGGCACAGCTATTGTTCCTGACGCATGGGGAGCTATTTTCAGTGGTTCTTGTGTTGTCGATAAAGATAATACTGCTGGTTTTGGAAAAGGAGCTGTTGTCGCTTTTTATACATCTGCAAAATCTACTCCGTGGGGAGATGTACAGTCACAAAGTATGGCGTATAGTTTAGATAACGGTAAGACTTTTATTAAATATGAACATAATCCGATACTGACTTCGACTGAGCGTGATTTCCGTGATCCAAAGGTCTTCTGGTATGCTCCGGGTAAACATTGGGTGATGATGTTGGCTGTAGGGCAGGAAATGCAGATATATTCATCTGACAATTTGAAAGAATGGAAGAAGGAAAGTAGTTTTGGAGCAATGCAAGGAGCACATGGTGGTGTATGGGAATGTCCCGACTTGGTAGAGGTCGCTGTTGAAGGTAGTAAGGAAAAGAAATGGGTATTGATTTGTAATCTGAATCCTGGAGGACCTTTTGGAGGTAGTGCTGCTCAGTATTTTGTTGGTTCGTTCGATGGTAAGAAGTTTGTGAATGAATCACCAACTCAGACCAAATGGCTTGATTGGGGAAAAGATAATTATGCAACTGTTACGTGGAGTAATGCTCCTGCTGGTCGTTGTATAGCATTGGGTTGGATGAGTAACTGGCAGTATGCAAATAATGTTCCTACTACACAATATCGTAGTGCGAATACAATTGCGCGTGACCTGACACTTTATAGAGTAGAAAATGAACTGTATCTGAAAAGTAAACCTTCACCTGAAATAGAGAAAGCAAGAGTCGAAAAAGTGGATAAGTCCTCTTTCAAGGTTGCCGGAAAATACGAAATTGAAAGCTTGCTGAGAGATAATGACGGTGCTTATGAAATTGAGATGACGATTGAGAATGCCGGGGCTTCGAAAATGGCTTTCTGCTTGATGAATGCAAAGGGAGAAAAGGTTTCTATGTATTATGATGTGTTGCGTAAGCAGTTTGCTATGGACCGTAGTCAGAGTGGAGCTGTAGATTTTAGTCGCGATTTTCCGGCTCTAACAGTAGCACCTGTTGATAATGCGGAAAAAATTCATTTACGTCTGTTTGTTGACCGCTGTAGTGTTGAGGCTTTTGGTGAAAACGGAAGGTATGCCATGACGAATCTGGTTTTTCCATCTGATACATATAATAAGATGACCTTTGAGTCGGATAAGAAGAGTTTTATAGTAAAATCATTAAAAATTTATAGATTAAAATAAGTAGCTATGACTAGTCATCAACTGAAGTACGCGAAATTAGTTCCCATTATGCTCTGCTTCTTTGCCATGGGCTTTGTTGATTTGGTGGGAATTGCATCAAACTATGTAAAGGCTGATTTGAATCTGACAGATTCGGAGGCTAATATCTTTCCTTCACTGGTATTTTTCTGGTTTCTGATATTTTCTGTACCTACGGGTATTCTGATGAATAAAATCGGACGAAAGAAAACGGTAATGCTTAGTCTGGTGGTGACTTTTGTGTCGCTTCTGATACCTGTTTTTGGAGATAACTACGGTGTTATGCTCTGTTCTTTCTCACTGTTGGGTATAGGAAATGCCTTGATGCAGACTTCGCTCAATCCGCTGTTGAGCAATATTATTTCGGGCGATAAACTTGCCAGCTCACTTACATTCGGGCAGTTTGTCAAAGCAATTGCTTCTTTCCTTGCTCCTTATATTGCGATGTGGGGAGCTACTCAGGCAATGCCAACATTCGGATTAGGATGGCGTGTGCTGTTCCCTGTATACATGGTAATAGCTGTAATAGCTGTTCTTTGGTTGGGAGCAACTCCTATTGAAGAAGAAAAACCGGATAAGGCTTCAGGTTTTGTAAGTTGTCTGAAACTTTTGGGAAGTCCGTTTATTTTGCTTTGTTTCCTGGGTATCATGTGCCATGTAGGTATCGATGTAGGAACCAATACTACTGCTCCTAAAATTTTGATGGAACGTCTGGGCATGACACTCGATGAGGCAGGTTTTGCTACCAGTCTGTATTTTATATTCCGTACGCTGGGATGTTTCTCAGGAGCTATCATCTTGCAGAAGGTTTCTGCACGCTCGTTCTTCGTTGTTAGTGTAATCTGTATGTTGCTTGCGATGGCAGGATTATTTGTATCGGATGCCGAAGCTGTTATTTACACAGCCATTGCACTGATCGGATTTGGTAACTCTAATATTTTCTCTATTATCTTCTCACAGGCGTTGCTTGCTGTACCCGAAAAGAAAAATGAAATTTCCGGATTGATGATCATGGGATTGTTCGGAGGAACAGTATTCCCGTTGTTCATGGGCTTTGCCAGCGATGCTATGGGACAGGATGGAGCTGTAGCCGTAATGACGGTCGGTGTTATTTATTTGCTGTTCTACACCTTGAAAATTAAAAAGTAATGTCTAACTTTGATAAAAGAAACTAGAATATGGAAAATACAATTGTAGTAGGAATGGGAGAAGCACTGTGGGATGTGCTTCCAGAAGGAAAGAAAATAGGTGGTGCTCCTGCAAACTTTGCTTATCATGTATCACAGTTCGGATTGAACAGCCGTGTTGTAAGTGCAGTAGGCGATGACAAACTGGGCATGGAGATTTTAGATAATTTCCGTGAAAAGAAATTGAATGCTATGGTAGAGATAGTGCCTTATCCTACCGGTACAGTACAGGTAGAGCTGGATGCAGAAGGAGTTCCTTGTTATGATATAAAGGAAGGTGTAGCGTGGGATAACATTCCTTATACACCGGCTTTGGAAGATCTGGCAAAACATACTAAGGCTGTTTGCTTTGGTTCATTGGCTCAGCGTAGCGTTGTATCACGTGATACGATCAATCGCTTTATTGATGCTATGCCTGCCGAAGATACACTGAAGATCTTTGATATTAATCTTCGTCAGGGATTTTATACCAAAGAGATTCTTTGTAATTCATTTAGCAAATGTAATATCTTGAAGATAAACGATGAAGAACTGGTTACTGTAAGCCGTATGTTCGGTTATCCGGGTATTGACCTTCAGGATAAATGCTGGATCTTACTTGCCAAGTATAACTTGAAGATGCTTATTCTTACTTGTGGAGTAAACGGAAGTTATGTCTTCACTCCGGGTAATGTTTCTTTTGTTGAAACACCTAGAGTTGAAGTGGCCGATACAGTTGGAGCAGGCGATTCGTTTACGGCAGCATTCGTTTCTTCTATATTGAGTGGCTTGTCTATCGGCGAAGCTCATAAGCTGGCTGTAGAAACATCTGCTTATGTTTGTACTCAGAACGGAGCAATGCCTGTATTGCCGCAATCGTTGAAAGATCGCGTCATAAAATAATTTATTGTATCTTTATCTGTCCTTCACATGTGCAGTGCTGTTTGATGGTTGAACTGTACATGTGAAGGAATCTTATCATAATACCTTTGAATGCTATGAAACATGTTTTGTTTGTTCTTGTTGCGTTGTTCTGTTTGCTAATGGCAGGGTGTGCTCCCCGTGAAGTACGCTATGTCGTTGGTGTATCTCAGTGTAGTGACGATGAATGGCGTGAACAGATGAACAAAGAGATTCGTCGTGAAGCTTTGTTCTATCCGGGTGTTAAGATTGATATCCGTACAGCGAAAGATAATAATGCTCAGCAAATAGCCGATATAGAAAGTCTTATTGGTGAAGGAGTTGATCTGTTGATTGTTTCTCCCAATGAAGCTGATGCCATTACACCGGTTATAGAGAAAGCTTATAACAAAGGTATTCCTGTTGTTTTGGTCGACAGAAAAATACGTTCAGACAAATATACCGCATATGTAGGAGCCGACAATTATGAAATCGGGCGTCAGGTAGGGAGCTATATTGCTGAACGCTTGCAGGGGAAAGGAAATCTGGTAGAAGTTGCTGGTCTGAAAGCTTCTACTTCTGCGCTCGAACGCCATCGAGGTCTGATGGATGCATTACGGGAAACTCCTGACATAAAACTCATTGCTTCGGCTGATGCCGCATGGCTCAGAGTACCGGCCGAGAAAGCTTTTGGTGACATTCTTTCAAAATTCCCGGATATTGACATGGTTTTTGCTCATAATGACCGAATGGCAGCCGGAGCATACGATGCGGCCGTCAAACAGCATCGTGAGCATGATATGCTGTTTGTAGGGATCGATGCGTTGGCCGGTGAAGGTTATGGTGTAGAACAGGTAGCAAACAGGCAGTTGGATGCGACGTTTATTTATCCTACCGGAGGTGATAAGGTGATGGAAGTTGCCATGAATATTTTGCAAGGCCGGGATTACACGCGTGAAACAGTGCTGTCGACAGCACTTGTCAATAAGGCGAATGCACGCATTATGCAAATGCAGACTGCACATATCGGTCAGCTTGATAATAAAATAGAAGTTCTCGATAAGCAGCTTGATACGTATCTGATGCGTTACTCTTCGCAAAGGATGTTATTGTATGCCTGTATTGTAATCTTGGTTCTGGTTGCAATGCTGCTTTTCTTCGTTGTACGTGCTTTCTGGACAAAGAACAGACTGAATGCGGAATTGTCTGACCAGAAGAAACGCTTGGAGGAACAGCGTGACCAGTTGATAAGTCTTTCCAAACAGCTGGAAGAGGCTACACATGCTAAGCTGGCTTTCTTTACAAATGTTTCTCATGATTTCCGTACACCGCTGACCTTGATTGCAGCTCCGGTCAATCAGCTGGCAGAAAGTAATAAGTTTGGAGAAAATGAACGTTTCCTGTTGAATATCATACAGAAAAATGTGACGGTGTTGCTCCGGTTGATTAATCAGATTCTTGATTTCCGTAAGTTCGAAAATGGTAAATTGAGTATGACGCTGTCACGTTTCGATATCTCGGAAAATATCAAAGACTGGACTGACGCTTTCCGTACACTTTCTTATCGCAAGCACATTCATTTTACTGTATCGGTAGAACCTTCGGAAGAAGGTTACGTAATGATTGCCGATGCCGAAAAGATGGAACGCATAACTTATAATTTGCTTTCGAATGCATTTAAGTTCACTCCTGAAAATGGTACTATCGAAATAAAGCTTTCTCAGTTTACCAAAGAAGGTGAACGCTGGTTGCGTTATCAAGTTTCAGATACTGGTATCGGAATGCCGGCAGAACATGTCAAGCATATTTTCGAAAGTTTTTATCAGATAGATGTACATCATGCGGGTTCGGGTATCGGACTGGCATTGGTAAAGGCGTTTGTAGAGATGCATGGAGGTACAATCGCTGTAGACAGCGGTGAGGGCAGGGGAACGGTGTTTACCCTCGAAATGCCTGTCCAGCAGAACGGAGTGCCGGAAGAAAATGTAGAGAAAAATATTGTACTTACGAACTTGAAAGAAGGGGCAGTACTTTCTGCCGATCAGGAAACAATCCAGACTGCTCCCGAAGTAGTTGAACGGGATGACAAAGAAACTGTATTGATTATTGATGATAATCAGGACGTGCGCGACTATGTAAAGTCACTTCTGCATGATAAGTATACAGTAATAGAAGCCTCCAACGGACAGGAAGGTTTGCAGCAGGCAATGAAATATGTGCCCGATGCCGTGATTTGTGATGTGATGATGCCGGTGATGGACGGTATGGAATGCTGCCGCCGGTTGAAGTCGGAAGTACAGACGTCACATATTCCGGTGATGATGCTTACTGCCTATACCATGGATGAACAGAAAGTGAAGGGGTATGAATGTGGAGCCGATTCGTATATTCTGAAGCCGTTCAGTGCACGTTTGTTGCAGGTGCGTTTGCGTAACTTGATAGACAACCGTCTCCGGTTACAAAGTTTCTTTGCCGATAAGACTTCCTTACGCAAGGAGCCGATAGCGGATTTGGATAAAGGATTTGTCGAGAAACTTCGAGCACTTATAGATGAACAGTTGGGCAATTCCGAACTGAGCGTGGAAGATTTAGGTGACAAAATTGGTATGAGCCGCGTGCAGCTATACCGGAAATCGAAAGCTCTTACTGGATATTCTCCCAATGAACTGTTGCGTATAGCACGTTTGAAAAAAGCTGCTTCACTGCTTGCATCTACCGAAAAGACCATTGCAGAGATTACTTATGAAGTGGGATTCAGTTCACCGTCTTATTTTACGAAATGTTATAAAGATTATTTTGGTGAAAGTCCTACTGATTTCCTGAAGCGGAAGGGATAAATTTTTTTTGCTGATAAATGGGAGAAAACATCAGTGCCGCGCCGCGGCGCAGCATAAAAAGCCGCTGCTGGGCATCTGCCGCGGCGCACAGGTGCTGAACGTGGCATTCGGCGGCACGCTGTGGCAGGACATCCCCGCGCAGTGCCGGGCGGCTATCTGCCATTATCAGGACAGTGCGGCGCGCGGCGAACTGTTCCACAGCCTGACGCTGGCGCCGGACAGCCTGCTGGCGCGTATCATGGGGCCGGGGCAGCACGAGTGCAACACGTTTCACCACCAGGCGGTGCGGGACGTTGCGCCGGGCTTTGCGGCGGCGGCACACGCGCCGGACGGCCTTGTGGAGGCGGTGGAAAGCGCGGACGGCCTTGCGCTGGGCGTACAGTGGCACCCGGAGAATCTTGCGCCCGAGCATCCGGACCATGCGGCCATCTTCACCTGGCTGGTGGATGCGGCGGCCGGAGGCGCGCTCCTAAAGCGCTGAACAAGGCCCCCGCGCAGTTTTTTGCGTGACAAAAGCTGCGCTTTTTTGCCAAATGCTTGCACGCCCGTACACGCGCCGTTATAATGAAAATGGCTGTTCCCGTGCGGGAAAGGCCAAATAAAGAAAACAGGTGTGTGGATATGGAATTTTTACAGGATATCCTTGCGGCGATCGGCGTCGTGCTCAACGGCATCCCGCAGGGGCTGCTGGCGCTTTCCATGGGCTTTGCCTCGGTGCCGACGGCGCTGGGGTTTGGCGTGGGCGTTATCGGCTGCCTACTGCTTGGTTCGGTGGCTCCGATCTCTTTCCAGGCCGAGACGATCGTGCTGGCGGGCACGATGGGCAAAAACATGCGCGAGCGCCTTTCGATGGTATTCTTCGCAGGCGTGACGATGGCTGCGCTGGGCGCGTGCGGGCTGCTTACGGCCATTGTGAACTTTGCGGGCGAAACCGTGCTGAACGCCATGATGGCGGGCGTGGGCCTGGTGCTGACGAAGCTGGCGCTGGGCATGATGAAGGAAAACAAATTGGTTGGCATTACCTCGGTGGTTACGGCGGTGCTGGTCTACTTCTTTCTGGGACAGAATCTGGTGTATACCATCGTCATCTCGCTGGTGGTGTCCAGCGCGGCGGCGAAGCTGGCCGGACAGGACATCGGCGGCGGCGTGGGCACGGCGGAAAAAATGGGCCGCCTGAAGCTGGAAAAACCCATTTTTAACCTGAGCGTACTGCGCGGTGCGCTGGCATTGGCCTGCCTGACCGTGGGCGCGAACATCGCGTTCGGCTCCATCACGGGCGGCATCGCGGGCGCCTCGCAGAATGTGGACCATCTTACGATCTATTCCGGCCTGGCCGACGCGGTGAGCGCGTTGTTCGGCGGCGCGCCTGTGGAGGCGATCATCTCCGCAACGGCGGGCGCGCCCCATCCCGTTACGGCGGGTGTGCTGATGATGGGCATCA
>OGYW01001799.1_pt1 | contig 17750 bp, 16 predicted proteins | sample 1576621 | NCBI WGS metagenome assembly OGYW01 (sample SAMEA3541528, study PRJEB24748) | human gut metagenome | biome: human gut; feature: human-associated habitat; material: faeces | place: China | collected 2012 | reverse complement strand
CATTGAGAATAAAAAACCGCCTATACCCCAATCACCAGATTTTCGTTTGAACTGTATTTTTCGTTTGAACTGTATTATTGTTATAATTGCAAATGCAATAGGGATCAGTATAAAAATATTCATCTCAATATTACTCCTTAGTTACTTTCACCAACTTTAGTTTCTATTTCCTTGCCACAATACGGGCATTTATCCCCTATATATTCCATACCCTCAAAGTTCCTATGACAATGTTGGCACTCTGTCACGTCGGTATTTATAGCCTGATAATATTGCTTTTGAAAATTAGTATCAAAAAATCCATTCTGATAATATATTATTGTTACAACTATAGTTCCTACAATTAATAATGATCCTAAATCAAAGCAATCTCTTGGTCCCCCTGTAAAACCAAATACAATAAAAATTATTCCTAATACTCCTGTTGCAATCAACATTATAGGCAATAAATTAAATATGTTCATTTTAAATTCCTCATTTCTTTATTTTCATGTTAAAGATAAAAATATATCAATTACAATCATTAATCCTCCTATAGCCCATGCATCCATAAGACAACTTCTATTATACTTTTTGCCTGTTACTATAGAAAGTATTAATGTCACAGCCGTCCCAAAAAGTAGAAATGTAATTATAACCGCCGTACTTTTGCTCATTTTAAATACCTCCTACATACTCAAATCATTATTTAAGTTTTTATTATATATACTTGCAGTACCTTGTTCAAAGTGGTACATAAATTCTTTTAACTTTTCACCATTCAAGTCCGAACCGACAAGTGACATAGCTGATGAAACGGGTGCTCTGTCATTTGAATTGAATAATCTCAAAAAACTAATCAAAATATCGAAGTCATTCATAACATTATTGTTTTGAAATTTCTTTAAAAGTGCGTCAGAAGAATATAAATCAGGACGTTTAAAATCCTTATTATTAAATTTATTTCCGAATGGTGTTGTAAATACAATTTTACTGTCATACTTCAAATCTTCATCAGTTGAAAATGTTGTGCTTCCAACCGAAACATTTGTATTTTCATTATCCACCGTATCATATTCTACTGTTTTTTCCCACTCAACTTTATATCCCAACTGCTCCATTTTTGATATAAAATCATCTTTTGATAATGAACATCGACTGCACTGCCATATAGCATTTTGCAATTCAGTTTTATCATTCTTCAAATCATAATATTCATTTAAAGAGCGGAAATCAAGTTCAACATCTTTAAGAATTTCTTCAATATCATGTTTCGTCATAGTTTCGGAAGATGTTACTCCGGTAATATTGCTTTGTTCACTTTTCAATAGTTCTACAAAGTCCATTGTACTATGGACTTGTCGCATAAGATTTTTTATATATCTATCAAGATTTATATGTATTTGTTTTTCAATAGTTTGCACATTAAACCAATCAGCTTTAGGATTCAACTCTGTATTCAAATAGCTTTTGCCGTTTGGCAAGATAAACAATATATTATCATTGTTCCATTCAACCTTATAGCCTTGTTCTTCTAATTGATGTATAAAGCTTGCTTTTGAAAGTGCATACATTTTTGAATGCCCGACTGCTTTCATCAATTCTTTTATGTCACTACGTCTATTCAAATCTTTTTTGATACTATTTATTTGAAAGTCATCATTTACAAAAAAATAACCTCCCATTTTAAATACTGTCTTTCCGGCAATCGTACTAATACTACAACCACTTTTATTCAGCTTTTCAATAAAATCATCAATAGTTTGAGATTGCCACTTTATCCTTGACAAATATATATTCATTTTATTTTCAAAGCATTGTAATACTTTGTCATCAATTCTTTGCGAGTTAATCACTGTACTATTGTCACAAGAAAAGAAGATATATTTATCATTTTCATATGAATACCCATACCCTTTATCCCTCATCATCTCTTGAAAATCTTTCATAGACTTAGATTTTTTTACGCAATCCCAATATGATGAATAAAAATCTTTTTCCGTTCGATTTTTCACAAAAACTTTTTCAAGTTCACTTGGTGAATATTTTTCCCCTTGATACATTTCGTAATTGCCATATTCAATACCTTGCTTACTTTCAAATACAGTGATATTTGTTTCATCGTCAAATTCAGCATTCATACCGTTTTTATTTAACTTACTGACAAATTCATCTCGGCTTGTTGAATACTTTAAAGCATATCCCAAGCTTTTGTAAACATCATATTTATCATCATCAATTAAATACTCTCGGTTCCTATCGTACCATTTTTCATATTTCATAGAAGTTTGTTTTTCATCATTGCTAACTATATACGATAGCGGATACTGCTGTTCAACAGATTTAACTCTATCAATAAATTGTTTCTGTATCTTTTTTAATTCTTCCGGTGAGTATGTTGTTGAATTATCTTGAAATTGTTTTTGTAGATTTTCCTTTGTAAACAAATACTTTGGATACATCTTTCGATTACGGCATTTCTGACCGTTTGGAGTAGTAAAAGTTATATACTTTTTATTATCTTCCCAATCAACCGTATATCCCAATTCATTCATAACAGATTTAAACTCATCAATGCTATCGGCTCGCCTTGATGAGTTGACTGTTGCTAAATACAATTCATATTTCCAACTTTCAAATCTGTTATTTATTTCAGAATCAGTCCTTGAGCCTTTATCTTGATTCAGTTCAATTTCCGATAAGTTGTATTTTCGGCATAGGTCATTTGACCTAAGTTTTAAAGATTTTAAATCGGCAGACGTTTGATGCCAACGTTTGCCGTTTTCCAAATTGACCGAGTTAATACAAAAGTGTATATGTACATGGTCTTTATCCTTATGGACTGCATAGACTACTTGAAAATTTTCAAATAGTTTATGCTGAAGTATTTCATCTCCTATTTGTTTAGCCAATTCAACAGTAACATCATCATTCACATCAAATGACATCACCATATGTCTTGCCTGTATACCATCCTCCTTATCAAAATCCTTCTTCGTATGAGTAAATTCATCATACGCATTTTCCCAATCACAATTAAATCCGCCTACAAGATCAGGTCGTGTTTTAGCAGGCTGTGTAATATAATTCATCAGCTTTTTTAAATTCGACTTAGTCTTTGGCGGATTTTTTATCATTTTTATAATTGCCATTGATACTACATTTCCATATCTTCAATAGCACTTTCCTGTTGTACTTCTTCTTGAAATTCTTTATCAGCACAATTATGTACCGATACTTCCAACACTTCTTTCATTGATAAGTCGTTTTTTATCCATTCATTATAACAAGCTTCAAGTGGATATTCGTGTTTCAAGAGATTTTTTAATTGATTTACACTTAAATCTGTTTCCTTTAAAGTACAAAGCAATTCATCACGAACTGCTTTTCGATATGATAAATCAATTATCACATCCGGAGATTTTTCTCTTAAATCTCGTATGTAAGCTTGTTGTTCTGCTTCAGCTCTATCGCAGAGAATTTGTGAAAACGCATATTTCTGCATTTTTTCCATTGTACCAAACCAACGACCATCTATACCTTGTTTTACTCCCTCCGGTTTGCCGGCAATTTCATTGGCACGTTCTATAAGTTCTTTACAAGCATCTTCAAATTCAGGTGTTCCTTTATCAATCAAGTATTGTTTACAACCGGTATCAAGATGTTCAAAAAAATCTTTCACCACACTTTCCTGATTTGTTGCCTGTTCTGTAGCTTGATGAACAAGTTCATATGGGATTGTATTATAAACAACTTGACCGCCGGCTGTTGCATCAGGATTATAATACATTTCCACAAATTCATCATTTTGCACGAAAAATATATCTACGTTCTCAATATCAATATCACGCACTTGTTCTTCCGCGTGGAAATTGTTCCATTTTTCAAGAGGTTCATCATCTTTATAGACTGTCATTTCCTTTTCCTCTTTATCAACTTCAACCTCAAAACCGTTATTTTGAATTTGTTCAGATAAATAATCCATTGCTGTACGGATTGCTTCTTCTTCACTTTCCGCATTAATGTAATCATTTACATAATTATCATTTGTCATATTATATTCTTCCAAGTCAAACTCTTCATTCAACATTTCAATATTATTAGTTACTTTGTACTTCATAATAAACGTCCTTTCTCAAATTTAAAATTCCTTGTTTAGTTTCTTTACGTCCTGTCGCAATTTATTCAATTCTTCCCAAACCTTTTTAATTTCAGATTTTGTATCTTCAATATGGACACATTCTAATTTTCCCATATTGCACAATATCGCAATCTGATTTATATTGATACCGATTTTGCGAAGTTCTGAAGTAAGTTGTTTTATTGACGTACTGTCCAATACTATTATCTTCTGATGAAGTGCTGCTTGTATTACATATTTACTACGTGTCATTCTTAACCGATGTGCTTTTTCATCAATCAATTCTAACTCATCATTTGATATTCTAACGTGAAAATCCGTACTCTTTTTCAAAATATCACCTCTTGTTCTGGGTTTGGGCAACGCCCAATTTTCACACACCTTTACGGTGTGTATTGCCTTTGTGGATACAAAGGCGTATCTTGCCATACCAAAAAGTATGTAAAATATCAGAAAAGAAAGTCCAAATCAAAAGTAGCGACCAAACAGATATTTAGTCATACATATAATAAATCCAAATACTAATAGCAGAAGAAAAGAACCAAATATGCTGCATATCGTTTTCATTTTTTTCTCTCCCTCAAGTATTGAATATATTAAGAGGATATTGCTACAAACACATATGAACATTGCTATTATAAATAATAGCAACAGTATCTTGTTATCTGATAATTGTAGTAAATCACGCATTATCGCTATCCTCTATCTTTTGGCATATATGCTTTGCATGCCTATATATTTCTGTTTCCGGCGGAAAAAATGCAAGAATCATAGTCATAACTTGTTTTATCATTATGATCTCCATTTCATTGAAATCGACTTTCATAAACTCATATCCTCCTGTATGGGTGTTTGCTCTTCCATAAATGCACATAAATCCTCATTAAAATCTTTATGTATCGGTTCTTCACGAAAAACTTCGTATCCCTTATCTTTGTATTTTTGCATATAACCGACTTTTTTTATCGTTCCGTCGTTATTATATTCATTTTCCAACACCTTTTTGCCTTGCTCATCGTTGTCTGTTGCAAAATGAATGTTTTTTATTTCAGGGTGAAGTGAAAGAAATTGTTGCAAACCTAAGTCACTTACACCTCCCAAAGCAATTCTCCAATCTTCTTGCCAATCCCACCCGCTTACTTTTGTTAAAGTTGCGTGTGACATTGCATCTATCGGTGCCTCGAAAACATATACACTGTCGGATTTTCCGTTTAACGTAAAGCAATGACGCTTGTCACTGTTTTTTACATCGCCTCTATATGAATTCCCCATTGTATATGTAGAACGGACAGACGCATATCCCGCCTGTCCGCTTTTATCATAACCGACAAACACACAACTGTGTTTGTCATTTTCATATATCTTACGTTCGTGCATTAACTGTGATACAATTTGATTGTCAATGTGACGTGTTTTAACAAGATATGCAAATGCTCTGCGTGAGTCAGAGTTTGCCTTTGGCAGTATCATTTTTTCTTTATGCTCCGGTATTTGCTTTGCCGGAATATATGTTTGCTTCGGCACTGATTTTTGTATTTCTTCACCACACAATGCTCTTACGGCTTGCTGAAAAGTCCAGCCGTTCTGCTCCATCGCAAAGTTGATTACATTACCGCCCGTTCCTGTTGAAAAGCGGTAATACATATTTTTTGACCGAGTTATATTTAAGCTATGTCCTTTTTGATAAAAAGTATTGTTTCTACCTCTTGTTTCAAATTCCATACCCAAGCTTTTTGCATACTCAAGTAAATCAACTTGCATAGCCTTATTTATCATCTCTTTAGAAACATAGTCTGCCGCCATATCACTCTCTCCTTTCCGGCAATCAAAAAAGGACGTTAAAACGCCCTACATTTCCATATCAACAGAATTAGTTTTATCAGCCTCCAAATCTAACTCATGTTCCAATTCTCTTTGTCGTACTAACGCCGTTTTTAATTCATCATCGTGTTCAAACGGTGAATTTATACTGCTCTTAGCATGGTTATAGTTACTTTTCAAAGTTTCTATATTTCCTTTGTAGATATTCATTTCATCCTCTATATTATTGACGCAGTTCTCAATTCTCATAGCCATACCTATCGGACTATGACTACATTCAATATTATATGTTTGTTGACCGACTATATTGATATGATACGGCTGTGCCTTTTGAATTTCAAAGCCTTTATACTCACCAAGTACCGTTCCTTCTGTAGATTGTTGAGCAATCTTAATGATTTTTTCACCTGCCTTTGTTCGTTCATCATATGATACTCCGCCGATGATTATATCATTTGATACCGCCATATCTCTCATTGTAATATCTGCCTTTATTTTTTCGATGTATGCCTGTATCTGTTTTTCTCTCATAGGATATTTATTGATTGTATCCTCATACATCAATTTATTTTTTGTAAAAGCAGCTTTTAAAGCACTTAGTTTTTGAACCTTAATGTCAAGTTCCATTTTTTCTTTTATTCTGACATCACCGGTTGCACAAGCCTTTATTTCAGCAAAAGAAAGAACTGTTTCATCAGCATCTTCACAACTTCTCAAGCCTATATCTCCACGCATAACCTGATTTATAAATCTCTGTTTATTCTCAACGATTTGCCACAAGTAAGCGTCAAAGGTATTTTTAACAACGTATCTGTAAATATCAACGTGTTCATTCATGTTTCCTTGCCTTAAGATTCTGCCCTCACGTTGTTCAATGTCTGATGAACGCCAAGGGCAGTCCATGTGATGAAGTGCTGCAAGTCGTTTCTGACAGTTAGTACCGGCTCCCATTTTATCTGTCGAACCTATCATAACTCGATAATGACCGCTACGCATTTTTGAAAACATATCAGCTTTTTGAACATCTGTTTTTGCTGTGTGTATCACTGCAATTTCATCTCGCTTTACTCCCTTTTCTACAAGGGCATTTATCAGCCTGCCGTAAGTGGTATCATTTATATCAACTCCATCTTTAGGTGTTCCTAAATCGCAGAAAACAAGTTGAGTACCTCTTGTTTCTGTTGTATTCTTATAGATGTTATATACATTTTCAGCACAAGCTTCAACTTTTCTGCTCATCGGTGCATCATTATCTATAAGTTTAGGATCAAGAGCAAGTTTTCTTGCCTCGTTTGTGATTTTAAGCATATTGTCAATCTCAGGTTCTACCTGTCTATCTCGTATAGCTGCCGCACGTTCAACAAATGTCATCATTATATCTTGCGTAAATTCGTCCGGTTCTAATGCAACATTGTGCATTGTATGTTCCGGAACGGGAAGTTTTAGCATATCGCCTGTTTGAACATCAGTAAAATGCGAAAACATTTTCATCAGTTCCGGCAGATTATCAAATTTTGATAATCTGTTTTTCATTCTGTAGCCTGTACCCTCCGGTGCAAGTTCCAAGCCTGTTGTAATGTTTCCGAACATCGCAACCCAGTTATCAAAGAATCCGAATCCGTTTCGTTCAAGAAGTCCATTATCCAAATATCTTTGCATTACATACATTTCCGTAATACTGTTTGAAATAGGTGTACCTGTTGCAAACACAACACCCCTACCGTTTTGTATTTCAGATAAGTATTTACATTTCCAAAGCATATCCATTGATTTATTTGATGATGTGGTTGATAATCCCGCCACGTTAGATAACTTTGTAGTTATCATACAATTTTTAAACATATGTGCTTCATCCACAAACATATAATCGACACCAAGCTGTTCAAAACAGAATATATCATCTTTAACTTCCTGTGCAGTCAATTCTTCATATTTTGCTTGAAGATTTTTCTTTTTTGTTTCAAGTTGTTTTACCGAAAATCTTCTGCCATCTGCGTTACCTAATTCCTCAATAGCAGCAGTTATTTTTTCAATCTCTAATGAAATCTCATTTGCAAGACGTTCGTTAGATATAGGTATCTTTTCAAATTGTGAATGACCTATAATAACTGCGTCCCAATCTCCCATTGCTATTTTAGAAAAGAAAGCCTGTCTTTTATCTTTTACAAAATCTTTCTTTGTAGCAACAAGAATATTTGCTCCCGGATAAAGTTGCATAAACTCACTGCCCCATTGCTCTGTAAGATGGTTTGGTACAACTATCATACTTTTTTTCGCTAAACCAAGCCTTTTTAGTTCCATACAACTTGCAGCTATTTCGTATGTTTTACCTGCACCGACCGTATGAGCAAGTAAAGCATTTGTATCACTATACAACACTCTTGCAACCGCATTGACTTGATGTTCTCTAAGTTTTATAGCCGGTGACATTCCCGGAAAAGTAAGATGTGAGCCGTCGTACTGTCTTAAGCGTGTATTATTATATGTTCTGTTATAATAGTCAACATACTTATTACGAATATCCGGATGTTCCATTACCCACTCCGAAAACTTTTCTCTTATTATTTCTTGCTTTTCTTGTGCTTTTGCGGTTTCTGATGAATTAACAGTATACCAAACTCTATCACCATCCTCATGTCTGTCACGCACAACGCAATTTTGAAGATTTAAACTATCTTCCATAATCTCATAAGCATTTTTCCTTGCTGTTCCGAATTCCGTTGTAACTTTTAGATTACTATTGTCAGACTGTTTGTTATATACTGTCCAAGCATTTGTGTAATTATTATATCGGATACTGATACAATATGAATTATAATTGTTTTCTTTTAAATATTCTCTTGTATCAAAAGTGTCATACATAAACTGTTGATAATCTTCAACAGAAATCCATGACAAGCCTATCTTCCAAGGAATATCGACAGCGGTCAATGGTTCAGGCTGAACTGCATTTAACGCCTCTATATTTCTATCGTATATGCCGTTATCGTTTAACCTTTTTGCTATTTCAAATTTTTCAACTACATTACCTGATAAATACTCATCAGCCGTTTCGTAGCCGACATACTCATCAGTCACACTGCTGTGTACAGGATTTTTATATATCAATCCATCAAGTTCCTGTATCACTTCACCTTTGCTTTGATGTGTAAGCATACTGATATATTTTATATCTACTCTGCCTTTTTCCGCTAATGATATTTTTAATCCGTCAATAGCATTATCAGCACTTTCAATAGGTATATACGGACGGATCGTTTGTTTTGAAAACATATCAGCTTTTGTTATGTTACCGTCCTCATCCACGTTTTCCAGTGACAAAAGTAACGGTAAATCTACATCACTGGCAAACGCTAATCTATTGCCACGTGAATGTATTGCACCATATTTATCAATATATTTGTCATATGTTGCATTCAATTTCTGTTGTTCGGCTTTAAGTTCTTCCTCTGTACACCCAAAGGTTTGAATATTAATAACTTTTCTTGCTATTTGACGTATATTATTAAGTCCCTTAACTCGTTCTTCTTTTTTACCGTCTAAATCATCAGGAACGGTCAAACTACCGTTTTTATAATAATATATTTTATTATCTTTTTCTACATATGTCAGATTACGCACATTATTCAGATTGACATCAACATTTTGTAGTTCAATCTCATTATGCGTTTCATTATGCGTTTTATTTTCTGATATATGTGCGGATAAATTCATGACTGCCTTATGCAATTTCTCTTGTATATCCGCACCGTCACGTAATTTACAAGTAGTTTCAAATCCAAACCTTGAACTTTTAAGTTCCATATCTCCAAGTATCATCTCTGGATGTGATATGAAATATTTATTGATGTTTATACCCTCGGCATATTCATCAATATCAATCCATTCAGGAAAGTTATCGGTTCGTATATCTTCTCTTTTTTGCAAGAATACGATATCCGTAGTAACGTCAGTTCCGGCACTTTTAAAAGCATTATCCGGAAGTCTGACGGCTCCTATAAGGTCCGCTCTTTCCGCTAAATATCTTCTGCACTTACTGTCAGCTTTATCGAGTGTTCCTTTGGAAGTAATCAAAGCCAATATACCGCCCGTTCTAACTTTATCAATATTTTTAGCAAAAAAATAATCGTGTATTAGAAAACTGTATTTATTATATACAGTATCATTTACACGATAGTTACCGAACGGAACGTTACCGATAGCAACATCAAACGTATTGTCATTGAATTTTGTATTTTCAAAACCGTCTATTATTATTTCATTTTTCTGATATAATTGTTTTGCGATACGTCCTGTCAAATCATCAATTTCTACACCATAGAATTTACTGTTTGACATTTTATCAGGAATAAGTCCCATAAAATTACCGATACCGCAAGATGATTCTAATATGTTACCCTCAGTAAATCCCATATTAGAAAGAGCCGTATACATTTCTTTGATAATAACCGGTGATGTATAATGTGCATTTAAAGTTGTTGAACGTGCTGCTGCATATTCTTCATCAGTAAGTACAGATTTTAATTCATTGTATTTACTGTGTCTTTCATCAAAGTAATCTGCAAGACCACCCCAACCAACATATTGAGAGAGTATTTCCTGTTCTTCAGGAGATGCAAAACGATTTTCAGATTCGATTTGCTTTAATGTCTTTATTGCCGTAATATTATCATTAAATTTTTGACTTGGGGTTTTATCAAAATCATTTTCCTTTATCTTATAATTATAGCGTTCAGGTATTTCAGAATTATTTTCAACTTCATTATTTTCAACTTCAACCTTTTCTTCATCTTTATCAATATCTTCTGTTTTGAAAATTTCTGATTTTTGTTGGATTTGCGGAAATTCTTCAGGTATACCATTATTAAGAGTTGCTCTGCATTCATTTGTATGTTTTATTAATTCATTGTAATAATCTATTTCTGCTACATCTTCAGTTGACAATCCTTTTAAAGCTTCATACGCACTCGCTTGTATAATGGATAAATCAAGATGTTGTTTCAAATATTTAATGAATTTATCATATAATTCAACTCGTTCTGCGGCATCAAACTTCATATATCTTGCCGCGGCAATACCTTTGGCACTCTTATAGTAATCCCGCCAAGTTTCAATGTGGTTTAATAAAGAACCATCACCATCACCAAAGTCTTGTCTACCCTCATATACATCAAGCTCACCATCAATAATGCTTATAATTTCAAAACTCGTTTTTTGATACCACGTACCGTTCCATTCAGGCTTTTCTCTGTTTTCATGTATTTCCTTATCTAATTTTTTAAACAGAGCATTTGCCTCTGAAAAAGAATAATAATGATTTTCTTCTACGTCCGGACTTTCGCTCCATACAACTTTAACAACAGGCTCTCCATTACGTTTTTCTATTTCTGCCATATGAATAGGTGTATAATCTATTTCTTCATTAGCATTTTCAATAGTATTTTCTGTTTCAAACTGCTCTTCTTCATAAATTTCTACGTCGTAGTTGCTTTCAGCAAGTTTCTGCTTACACTGTTCTAAAACAAAATCAGCAAAACCAGTCATTTCTATGCTTTCACCATCAACAACCTTATGTGTTAATTTAATATCCAATATTTCTGCTGCTTTAACTGCTTCATCTCCGTACATTTCGTAGGAACTTCCGACTTTATATAATTTGATTTTATTTTGTTCTTTGAGAACAGGCATTTCATTATTATTAAACAAATCTATTTGCTCATAATCTGATTTTATCTCGGAATTAAAACTATTTCTCGCATTATTTTCTGATCCATTAAATCCGACTGCAATGTTATTTCCTTTGATCTCGTCAACCAATCCATCGCTTTGATTTTCGGATCGTTCAGCAGTTGTTTCACCATCTTCTCTTTCGTCTGACTTGCCTCCACTTGAACCTCTACCAATGTCGGAAACAAATCGCCCTCCTCCAATAGAGTTTGATACCTCTCCGGCTGTTGCTCTTTCATCCATTCCATCAATCTGTGACCGTAGCTCCCTACTGATAGTCTGCGTTCTATCTGTTTCTCTGTCAGGAATGCTTTCGTCGGTAGTTCTTGTCTTGCGTTCAGCTGAGTTCTCTTGGATATTTGTATTAATAACTCTTTGTTCATTTTCTTTTCTCCATTTCTTATATTCATCGTTTTCTCTTTTTAGTTTCTGCAATATTTCAGCTGAAATATTATGAGTTTCAGTTAATAGAGATTTTCTTTCTTCCGGCATAAGTGCATTAAACATATCAGATAAATTATTTTCTGTATATGCAACTCCCACTCTCGCCGATACCATACATTGTACACTTTCAAACAGTACATCAGCATTACCTTTGTCATATGCAAGATATGCAATCAAAGAAGACATATATGCATCAAAATCTTTATTACTTATATCATACTTTTGATTGGTATAAGTAACAAAATTAGATGTATCCGCAATAGTCCATCTGCCGTATTTTTTACCTTGTGTTTGGTAGGTTTGTGAAATATCAAATACATATTTTATTCTATCGTCTTTATATACAATACTGCCTTTCTGCCCTTTATGGATTTTACGATTATATTTATTCCATTCAAGCAATTCAGCAACTGCGGTCGCTTCAGGTTTTTGCATATACAATGCAATACTGTTATTAATATCATATGTATATGTATTTCCGGCAAATCTTAACCATTTGCTCCATTCAACACCCGTTGATAGTATCTTTGCAGTACCATCATTGATTAATGCCTTATATTCTTCTATTGTAGACATTATTTGCACCTCCGAACAGTTTTAAAAAATTTCTTCACCTATTGCTTCACCAATTAACTCTTCAATAGCCGATATTTGAGTTTCCAATGCGTTTGCTACATACAAGAACAAACCTATTTCAGCATTATGTACCGCCATTTTATCAACTTCATCACTGTAATCAACGCCCTCATATGAGAACTTTTGATTTAGTAACATCATCATTATTTCTTCGCTATTTTCTGCCATTGGGAAGAATTCTTCTTGAATTCTTCTTGCTTCACTGCAAGCAGTTTGTCCATATATCAACTTTTCTTTTATTTTATCATTCTTATATCCTGCCAATTCTAAATCATTTAACTTTAGATATTTTTCACCTAATTCCTCAGTTAAATTCTTTATGGTCTTATCAAATTCTATCTCATTCATGTTCATCCCTCCGTTTTTAATTCAACCCATACGAGTTGCAGCTCCTCTTCATCGTCATATGCCCCGTCATAATAGACGGTCAGAGTATGTTCACGTAATAAGACGCCATTCTTATTACGGAATATACAGGTTACCGTCACATACGTTCGTTCTGTGGCGTTGACTTCCTTGTCCCATCCCTCTGCTTTAAATTCGGAACCGACTTCCATACGGTCAAAATCCTTGCGGAACAGTTCCAATTTTTCACCCCCGGGATAGTTTGCATATAGTGGTTCTTCCTCAATTAAAACTACTTTCATTGATTTTGCGTCCCCTATTTGGACTATTTTATCGTAATATTTGGTGTCTATCGTGACATCCTCTGCACTCGCTACTCCGCCGAAATCGATTGCATAATCACCGCAATCGTCCTCGACCAACTTTTTCATATTCTCGTATAATTCTTGAACTTTCATAATCATTTCTCCCTCTTTTTCAATAATATAATCTAACTTTTTATCTTTTACCGTCATTGTTATTACCACTGCGGTCTTGTTTTTTCATTGTTACCTATTCTAATATCAATAACTTTAGGGTCTTTTAAATACCCATCAATGCCATCCTCAAATAGTTGAGGATATACCTTTCTCATTATTTGATAGCTATCATTGACATCAGCATTAACACATTCGCCGTTATTACATTGCCATAAATGCTTATATATTCTTCGTTCTTTGTTATAGAATTCTTTTGTCGGCGGCTCACCGTCAAAAAACGATGTACCAGAAGTATACCGTTCATTTACACGAATAAATTTTATATTGTGATATGCACATTTTGTTTCCAGTAGCGAATAAAAATATCCGTATGGAATTGTTACATAATCTTTCCTTACAAGCATTTTATACTGTCCAATAAGAAGTATCTCTATTCGATTTTCAATACAGTAAGTAATAATCCATTCACTAACCGACCAAAAATATTCAAATATATGCTCAATAGTTTGTTTAGCAAGCTTATTAATATTATGACTCAATTTTTCTCGTTGTTCAATATCATATGCTTGCTTGAGCTGTTGTCTTAACGGCTGTGTTATTTTATTGTACCACTGATTCTCGGCTTTGAGAATCTTACCTCTTATGAGGTTAGGTTCTTTTCCGATGTTGTTAGTTATAGCCGCAAAGTTATTCATCCCAATATCAATGCTTATCACTCGCATTTACAATCTCCTCTATGCAATGCTTACAAACATTTTTACCATTGAACTGAATTATATCTTTTGCCTCACCGCAGAATATACATGACGGTTCGTACTTCTTTAGAATTATACAATTATCTTCTGTATATATTTCCAATGAGTCTTTAACCTCAATGTCCATATTTTTTCTTAACTCCACCGGAATTACAATACGTCCAAGTTCATCGACCTTTCTTACAACACCTATTGCTTTCATAATTATTTACCTCCTGATTAAATTATAAATTTTCTTTAGTCCAATAAACTCCCCTTTGGGAGTTTATTATATATTTTCTTCAAGCAAATTTTCTACTTGCTCTTTGATTTCTTCAACTGATAAACCGTTGAATTTATCTTTTATTTTCTGCCATACATCTATTGATGTTTCAATTTCTTCCTCAATTATATTTTGCGGTACATCTGCCGCATAATATTTTGAAAGGAATTTAGGCTTTAATGTAATAGCTTTTACCGACGGTTTACTGTTCGTTTTAGATTTTTTATATCGTCCTTCAAACACATCAACAACTGTAACCTTGTTTAACTTACCATTCTTCGATAATTCTCTGAGTTGCTTAGATTTATTGATGTCTAACTTGTAATTAAATTCACAAATTACTTCATCAATTATTTCCTGTTCTTGTTGAGTTAAATATGATAATTCCACTCCGGCATAAACACCGAATTCTTCTTCATCAATTCGCTCTTTAAGTTCAAATATAAGAGTGTCTATCCTTAATAATCTTGCAATAGTTGCACGAGATACTCCATACTTTTCTCCAATATTTGATACTGTATCTAACTTTGTATCTATTAGAGACAAAGTTTCGGAATCCGCATCATTACTAAGGATTTCAAGGTTTTTCTCAATACTTTTTATCAAATCTGAACGCTTACCTTGTCGCTTATTTACTGCCACATCAAGTGCGTATATATGAGCCTGTTCAGATATTTTCATTTCTGTTATGCCACGTTGTTTTGTGTTACTGTCAAGTACAATCATCAGAGCGTCATCATCAGTTAAATTACTTAACACAACACATGGCACTGTTTTAAAACCGACTGCTTTTGCACATTCACAACGATTATGACCGGAAAGAATTTGATAGTTATCGTTATCCAGTTTTCGTACAAGGACAGGAGTTAAAACTCCATGCTCTCTGATACTTTCTTTTAAATCTTCAAATCGTTCACCGGTATATAATTCAAACGGATGCTGTGGGAAATGCTCAAGCATACTGATTGACAATTCAACACAACCGTTTTCTCTGTCTATATGCTCACCTGATGTTGTTGTCTGTGTTTCAGGTGCAGTCGATTGAAACATATTCATCATTTTTGCATAATCTCTTTTTACTTCTGCCATTTCTATATTCTCCTTTTACCTTATACTTTTAATAATCCCGATATTAATATCATCTCGCATATCGATATTAATATCGTCAATTACAATTAATTCATTGTTTAATTCTTTTCGTATTTCTGTTTCATTACATATGCAAACCGTATATTCTAAAACATAGTTACCTCTGTTATTTAAATTGAATTGCATACGAGTATTTATCAATCCTTTTTTTCTCAAACGACATATAATTATACTGACTTCTCTTACACTCATTCCGCACGCTTTAGCTATCTCTTTTTGTGAAAAATAACATTTATTTTTGTTATTTTTTCTACTGCATAGATAGATAAGAACAGTCAATTCATAAACTGTAAGCTTTTTATTTAGTATGTCAGAATGAATAAAAAATCCTTTATCAATGTTTGCAACACTAAATAGATTACTTGTTTGAGAACCATTTGCTCTCCATCTCGCTTTAACTTTGATAAGTCCTTTTTTTATCAACTCTTTTATGTATTTGGTGTATGTTGATATTGAAAAGCCACCACATTTAGCTAATGTTTTGCGTGATGGAAAGCAATCACCTTTTGCATTTTTGAATTTACTCAAAATCGTATACAGTGCTATCTCATACGGATTTAAACACGAAAAGATTTTACTGTCAAGTAATATATATCTTCTCATTTCAAATTCCTTACTACTATTTCGCTTTACCGAAAATACATTTCTTACCGGAAACATAAGTTGATGTTAGTTCACCACATTATGCCAAACAAACGCGACTACTGCTCTACCGGCAGATTCCGCAAAATGTTTCGCATATCCCCCTAATCGACGGAACACTGTCTTTGAAGTTATCTTGACTCAGTGTAAGTATCATTATAATCAAATTGGTCATGGCGGAGAATTACAACATCTCCTACAGCCTATATGGGATACCGCAGAATGCGTCCATCGCTGTATAAGGCTCGCAATTTGAAAAAGTACCTATATTACCTTTTATTGAACTGTAAAAATATATGAGTGTCCTTGTATGATTGCCAAATCTTCTTGATTTGCAAAAGAACACATTAGAGCTACTATATCTAGTAACTCTAATCTATCCTTTTGCGGATAGATTTTTTTATCACTCTCCCATTCGATTTAATATTTCTTCTGCCAACTCTCGGTACGCTTGAGCAACTTTTCCTTTTGGATCGTGTTGTAAGATTGTTTTACCTATTCTGTTCGCCTCTGCGGCTTTCGTAGACAATGGAATTATTGTATTAAAGGTTTCTGTTCGTTTATCATTTTTGATTGTTTCAGAAATAACATTATCATTTTTGTTTCTACCGTCATACATCGTGATGACATCTCCTAAAACTTCAAGGTTCGGATTAATGCAACGTCTTGTCAATTCTACCGACTGTAACAAGGCATCAAAACCTTGTAAGCTGTAATAATCCTTTGCAAGTACTGGAACTATAACATAGTCCGAAGCTACAAATGAATTGACCGTTAATATGCCCAATGACGGCAATGTGTCAATTATTATGTAGTCATAATTGCTTTTTATAGGCTCTAATATTCTCTTTAAAACCCCCTCACGTCCTATGACACTTACTAACGCAAGTTCTAAATTTGAAAGCTCGATGTTACTTGGAAGTACATCAAATTTATCTGTGTGTATTATTGCTAAGTCTGATGGTGTAAAGCTGTTATTTATATCAGCCATCATAGCCTTTACAATAGTTTCTTCTACACTCGCAATGCCGCAACCTATCGTTGCATTGCCTTGTGGGTCGAAATCGACTAATAAAACCTTTTTATTCTTTTCTGCCAATGCTGCTGCTAAATTTATTGATGTAGTGGTTTTTCCTACACCGCCTTTTTGCGTTGATACTGCTATAACTTTCATATCCTTTTCCTCCATATACAAATAATTTTTATAATCAAAAAAGGGAGTAACAGTAGAACATTCAAATCTACTGTTACTCCCTTTATAAGAAGTTATATAAACAAAAAAAGAAACAAACCATAAATGCTTGTTTCTTTCAAAATGGCTCCTCCAGCTGGGCTCGAACCAGCGACATCATGATTAACAGTCATGCGCT
>OGYW01001798.1_pt1 | contig 17752 bp, 17 predicted proteins | sample 1576621 | NCBI WGS metagenome assembly OGYW01 (sample SAMEA3541528, study PRJEB24748) | human gut metagenome | biome: human gut; feature: human-associated habitat; material: faeces | place: China | collected 2012 | reverse complement strand
GACAGTGCTCATAGTAAAAGTCCCGGCAAATACCGGGACTTTGTCTACAGTCTGAAATGAAGTCGTGCGTACTTCATTTCTTTTTTTACATTTTTATGTTATTTATGATATAATTTATCTTTGTATTCTAATTTGAAAGGACATAGAAAATGAATAATGATAAAGAATTCTTAGCAACCAGACCGATCGGAAAGTTACTTCTTCAGCTTGCGATCCCAACGGTTGCGGCTCAGATGATCAATATGCTTTATAACATTATTGACCGTATTTATATCGGACATATTCCTGGCAGTGGTGCTTTGGCTTTAACTGGAGTTGGGGTTTGTATGCCCCTGATCATGATCATCTCAGCATTTGCTGCTCTTGTTGGAAATGGTGGTGCACCTCGTGCTTCGATTTTGATGGGGAAGAAAGATCTTGATTCTGCTGAAAATATTCTTGGAAATTGTTTTACGATGCAGATCATTATCTCTGTGATCTTAACTTTGGTCATGTTTTTTGGAAATCGTACATTTTTGATGGCATTTGGTGCTAGTAAAAATACGATCGAGTATGCAGTTAGTTATATGAATATTTATTCTCTTGGTACAATCTTTGTGCAATTAACACTCGGTATGAATACATTTATCACTGCGCAGGGATTTGCAAAAACTGGTATGTATTCTGTTTTGATCGGCGCTGTGATCAATATTATTTTAGATCCAATCTTTATTTTTGGATGTCATATGGGTGTGCGTGGTGCTGCACTTGCAACAATTATCTCACAGGCTTGTTCTTGTATCTGGGTGTTGAGCTTTTTGTTTGGAACAAAATCTACTCTTCGTATCAAGAAACAAAACCTGACACTGAAAGCTCCTGTGATCCTGCCTTGTCTGGCTCTTGGACTTTCTTTGTTTATCATGCAAGCGAGCGAGAGTATCATCTCTGTGTGCTTTAACTCTTCTTTGCTGAAATACGGTGGGGATGTGGCTGTTGGTGCCATGACGATCCTTACCAGCGTGATGCAGTTTGCGATGCTTCCTCTTCAGGGACTTGGACAGGGTGCACAGCCGATCATGAGTTATAATTATGGTGCAAAAAATACGGATCGTGTAAAGGGTACTTTCTTCCTCTTATTAAAGGCAAGTTTGACTTACTCTATCATCTTATGGGGACTCGTCATGTTATTCCCTCAAGTGTTTGCTGGTATTTTTACTTCAAATCCAGCTCTTGTTATATTTACAAAGAAGGCTCTTCGTGTTTACATGGCAGTTATGTTTATGTTTGGAATTCAGATTTCCTGCCAGATGGCATTTAACTCTCTTGGAAAAGCAATTTCTTCTATTGTTGTTGCTGTTATGAGAAAATTTGTACTTTTAATTCCTTTGATCTATATCATGCCTCATATTTTTACAACAGATCAGACCATGGCTGTTTATATGGCGGAACCTGTTGCTGATTTTATTGCAGTAACATTTACAGCGATCTTGTTTTCTGTACAATTTAAGAAAGCTCTTGCTGCGATCCGTTTATCCTAAAAAAGAAAAGTCTGGAAAATTCTAATACTTTTCCAGACTTTTCTTTTTATCATAGGGTCATAGACGAAAGAGTCTTAATCTCTCTTTAATTTCACTGCCACACCTTTTTCAAGACTTTCATGGACTGCTTCTGCGATCAATTCTGCCTGTAATCCATCGTTTCCATCAGCTATAAATGGAAGATCATTCTGTAAACAGTAGATGAAATCGTTAATTGGTTCAATTCCAAATCCACTTGGTCGTCCGCAGTTATTTAAGATGAAATAAGAGTTTGGTGTGCGTAATTTGCTATTGTTATAGATTTCTACTCCACGATTCTGAGAGTCGATCCTAAACATTGCATTTTCGCACAGGATCTGTGTTCTTCCATCATTGTTTTTTGCGAATCCTTTTGGTAAGATCCAAGAATTTTCTACTGTCCAGTAGCATCCATTTTCCATTTTCAGTGTTGCCTGAATAGAGTCGTATGTATCAACTCCTCTTGCTTTTAACACTTTCTTTGTTCCTACTGCGTATACTTCTTCTACTTCACATCCCATATACCAACGAATCTGATCATAACAATGTGTTCCTAAGAAATGTACAGGGCTTGATTTGTCTGCCCAGTTGAACCATTCTGTTGGAACATCAATGATATCATCCATGCACATATATCCACGGATTGGTGCTCCTGATTCTTCGTTCTGAAGTTCATTTCGTACATTGATCGCCGCTGGATCCCATCTCTTATGATAGTCGACCGCTACTCTTACATTGTATTTTTCAGCTTCTGCTAAAATTTTCTTCGCATCTTCTGATGTTGTTGCTAATGGCTTCTCCACCAGAATTGGTTTTCCATGACGGATCGCTGCTAATGCCGGGTCCATATGGAAAGCATCTGGTGTTGCAATAGATACAGCATCAATTTCTTCGTTGTCTAACATTTCATTTACGTCATTGTATGTTTTTACGTTGTATTGTTCTGCAATGCGATCTGTGATCTCTTTATTTAAGTCACATACTGCAACTAAATTTGTGTTTGGATTCCATGTATATGCATTTACATGGTTAATTCCATAGATTCCTGCTCCTACTACTGCAACATTCATAACTTTCATTTCAAATCTCCTTTTTAACTACATGACACTTTAATTTTCTAGAAAATTCCTACAAAAGAAAGTAAAATGGAAACTGCGATGATTCCAATTACGATCTTTCCGGTTCCTACTTTTTTCTTTCTGATCAACCAGTAGATTAAGAATAAAACGATCAGTGGGAATACATTTGGGAAAATAGAATCTAACTTATCCTGTACTACGACTGTACTGATCTTTAACACAGTTTTTAATGTTACCATGGAAGCGGTCATAGCACCCATCATAAACATGGCAAGTACGTTAGCACCTGAGATAACATCCTGCATTAAACCAGATCCCATGATCGTTTTAATGGATTCTCTTCCCTTTTTATATGTCATATTTGTTGTTAAGATCAATTCACCAATACAATATCCAACAAACAGTAATAATACGACTAATGCCAGTGGATTTCCTGCTGCCGCAAGTGTTGCTGCCGCGATCTTCATCAATGTTCCGATGATTCCCCAGTCAAAACTATCTCCTAAAGCTGCGACAGGTCCCATCAGTCCTGTTTTTAAACCTGTGATCGCCATATCTGGCATCTTAGATGGATCTTTCGCTCTCTGCTCTTCCATCGCAATGGTTGTTCCAAGGATCAGACCACCTGCTGTTACATTACAGTTATATAATAATAAGTGACGTTTTAAGGCTTCTGATAAATCTTCTTTTTTGGTATATAATTTCTTTAAAATATGTGAAATACTTCCGCAAAATGCAATTCCCTGCATATTTTCAAAGTTCAGAGGCATCTCAGCGGACATGTACCAACGGAACATTGCTTTATTTAAGTCTTTTTGTGTTAAGACTTTCTTTTCTTCTTGTGTATTCATTTCATTACTCATGTTCTCTTACCTCCTCTGCAATTTCCTGTCTCTGGAATACTGTGATAAATGCAATACAGATTGCGATGATTCCAGCTGTTAATGAGTTTACTCCTCCAACGGATACTACGATATAACCTAAGAATACGAAAGGAATCAGTTTGTTCTTTCCAATCATATTCATGATCAGTGCGAATCCTAAGGCTGGTAAAACTCCTCCTGCTACTTCTAATCCATGTGTCACAAATGTTGGAAGTGCCTTCATAATGTTAATTACTACATCCTGACCTACCATGTTAATAATAAACACTGGTAAGAATAGTAGTGGAATTGCTAATAACGCTGGATAAATCGTTGCGCATCTCCAGATAGCATCTGCATTTCCTTCTTCTGCATATTTATTTGCTTTTGCTACAAAGTATGTGTTGATCACTTTTCTTAAATTGGTTACGAATGATCCGAGTAATCCAACTGGTACTGCTAATGCGATCGCTGTTGTTGCATTCATTCCTGATCCGATTGCGATCGGAATAACGCATGTTGCTGCCAGACACTCGTCTGTTGGAAGGTTCGCTCCTGGTGCAAAAATACCTGCAAATACCAGTGCGATACCACCACCGATAATTAATCCTTGCATTGGCTGTCCCATCAGTAACCCTGCTACAAGTCCTACCGTTACAGGGCTTGAGATAAACAGGAATCCGAAATATGATAAGATCATTCCTCGGCACCACCAATACATAATTCCCATGACAATTGCTATGATTACAGTATTCATATATTTTTCCTCCTTCTGTTACATCTTACGTTTTACTGCATCGAAACTTATTGCTGATATTTCAGGCATTGGCTGGACAGTGATCTCAATACCTTTACTATTTAATTCTTCCAGCATATCAAGTTCCTTTTGTGAAATTGCAACTCCTGTTGTGATCAGTTTTCTTCCTTCCTCATTTGGTACTGCTCCAACATTGATCGCAGGTAATTCAACTCCTTTCTCTACTAATTTCAGACATGTCTCAATATCTTTGGAAATCAAAAATACCGTATCGTCTGTGTTATCTAGCACCTCTTTTGCTTTATCAATGGTTACAATATCAACATCTGTTCCTTTTGGAACTGCCATCTTGTAAATGTCACTCATAAATTCGTCATTTCCAAGTACATCATCTACTAATACGATTCGTCTTACTGGGCAAACCTTTAACCATCTTGCCACTACCTGTCCATGGATCAGTCTGTAATCTACTCTCACTAATTTAATTTCTGCCATAATTCTTACCTCCGCTCTTTCATTATTTTTGTTGGACATTTGATTCCATCCTGTGCTGCTTCGATACAACTTTCTACCAGTTCATCTAACATCTGGGTTTCACGCTCTGTCACAAACTGAATGATCATTGGAAGATTCACTCCTGTTACTGTTTCAACGTTTTCTTTCCTCAAAGCAATTTTTGTTGCCAGGTTGGAAGGTGTTCCTCCAAACAGATCTGCCATGATCAAGACTCCTTCTTCCTGATCTAATTCGTCTACGTATTCTTCTAACATCTGCTCCCCTTTTTGAATATCATCCCCAGGGTTTAGGGTCCATGCTCTGCACTGACTTAATGGTCCTGCAAACATCTCTGCTGCTTTGATCAATTCAACACTTGAATTGCCATGTGTTGCAATGATTAATCCGATCATCATACCTCCTCTCTTGGTCATCCATATTTCTATTTCGACACATTTTAATTTTTTTGTTTTTCACATCTTACACTTTTTTATAAAGCAAGATCCGTGCCAACTTTTTATTTTTTTGCAAAATAAAAAAGCCCATATCTATTTTTTCGCATAAATACGTGCTTTTTTTATCCTAAAATTTTAATTATTTTCTGTCAGATAATAGATCATTAAGATTTCCCGCTCATTCAGCGACACATTGTACTTGTTTTCTATGACACTAAAACTCTCTTTTAAGTTTTTTATGAAACTTTCCCGACACTTCAGATCATCTGTCATATCTTCTTGTGGCAACCTTCCTTTTTCAAGGATCAATCGTTCTACCATGACACACATATGAATATACAGCATCTTTTTTTGATCGATTGAATAGGTTGTATCTTCTAAAATCTCCAGCTTGCTGACTGTTTCTTCAACATCCCCCATGATCTTATCTGGATTCAGGATCGTAAGCTGTCCGATCAGATTCTTTATTGTAAAACTCCTTACGATATTCTCAATAAATCGTTGCGTCTTGTCCTTGTCACAATATCGTCCTACTGTGGAATAAATGACTTTCTCTCCTCGCTCGTCAATCAATTCATTTAACATAAGTGTTGTAACACCTTGGATCATAAGCTTGCTTGTCGTTATGATAAACTGTATATCATATTTACGAAAGACATCGCATCGGTTTCCCTCCGTACTTAATTCTGCATAAGTCATCTCCACAACATCGATATCAATGCCTTCCAGGCATCCTTGCAGCAACATCTTCATCTTATCTGTCGTTCCTAAACCTGTCGTACAGCATAAAAGAATTGCTTTTGGTTTTTGTTTGCTTGGAACAAATGATTTCTTTGTAACATGGTGCTCGATGATCGTATCCATAATATTTTGAAGATCTTCATGTTTTAAGATCAATTCTCCTGCTTCTAATGCCATTTCTGTCGTAATATTATTGACAATCCCCAAATCTCCTTCGACATCATCTTTTATATCTTCTGAAATATCAAGTAATGATCCCATATCGACAAAGATCAACAATCCTTTGGAGGTATTCGTATTTTTGAGATAACGCTTAATCCGTTTTACTACATCTTTCTTTGGCGTATCATATTCCATATCAAAAGCTTCAAATATATAGGTTTCAAATACCTTATTGACAGTACTTGTAATACTGGATGCAGTCGCTGGTCCATGTGATACGATGATCGCATTTGTATAATCCATCTCATCCCTTGCAATACTGTAAAAATATAACATCGCAAACATCCGCACAAACCATGGATTTGTCTCATAATCTACTGCCTGATGAAGCATCTCATAGAAAATAAGTCCCATCTTATAATACCGGTACATCACTCTCTGCAATTGTTTTGCCAGATGTTCGTATTTTCTGTCATCTGTATGCTTACTCTGATTATTCAGTACATAAAGCATCTTTACAAATACCATTTCCATCACACCACTGTATTTAAGACCGTAATTATCTTGAAGATAGATCAAAATATTTCTCACTGCCTGTGTATACAGGTTCTGCACATATGGATGAATTTCCTGATCGATCACGATATCTTCGATTCGATTCACTTCATCATAAATGATCTTTCGAAACTTAATAGTTGAAATGTCTTTCTCAAGATATTCTCGAATAAGATCATTGATCACTTTCTCCGAAAAATCCACATCCGCCTGCTCTGTCATAGAAATCTTCCACACAGCATCCTGATCTGGCGACACTTCGATCATTTCATTGACATATGGAATTGATTCTCCATTTCCAAGAAGCAATGTATCGGAAGACAGGTGGCTTAAATTAAGAGGTATCACTTCCTGTCCTTTACTTCTTTCATTGTATGCCTTTGCACAGGATAATCGAATGATATTTTTTAACGTTCCAATATTGCCTTTTCCTTGGAATGTCAGCAATCGATTGATCACATTACTGCTCACCTGAAATGCAGTATTCATCGTTTTGGATTCCTGATGGATCAAAAACAAGATCAATTCATACTTCTCTTCCAAAGTTCTTTCCTGAAAATCTGGCAGCACTACATCTACCGGAATTCTTCTTAGAAATGTATCCAGCATAGTTTCTCTGCCTTCTGTTGTTGCAAAGATCAGTCGAACATTCAATTCACAATTTTGTCCGCTGTCTCCCATTCTGGAAATGATCCCTTTATCCATATATCGAAATAACTTTTCCTGTCCTTCTGGCGATAGGCGATGAACTTCATCCAAAAACAGATACCCTTTGTCTGCTTCTTCGATCAGGCCTTTTGTATCCTTATTGGCCCCTGTAAACGCTCCTTTTTTGTATCCAAATAAGACAGACGATAATAATTCTTTATTATTCGCATAATCTGCACAGTTTAATACAACAAAAGGGGCATCCTCTGGAATTGTTCCAATGAATTTCGCATATTGGTAGATGTACTCTGCCAAAAGACTTTTTCCAACTCCACTTGATCCAAACAATAAAATCGGCATACCCTTGTTTGGATAACCTGCCGATAACTTGCACTTCTCTACTGCGTCTTTTAAACTTTGATCTGCTCCAATAAATGTTGTAAATGGATCCTCTGGTAATTGATCTTCTGGTTGTATGTAAGAAAATATAACCGGCCGTGTCTTTTCTTTCTGGACAATTCCTTCTCTTACAAGCTCATTTAAAATTCCACTCGCTGTGTTTCTCTGAATATTTAATTGTACTGCAATACTCTCCGCCGTTTGATGATTCTTACATTCCTTCAACAATTTCAGAATACGATCCTTATTATTTTCTTTTGCCATACTTTTTCTTATCCTTTCTTATTTCGTACTCCAAGTCTCGTCTTCTTTGTTGTTCTTAAATATATACAATTCTTATTCTCATCATACCACACATGATCGGCAATTTGTTAAAATATTTGCCACTTGAATATTATTATGTCAAAAAAGGAACTGCATGATCCATTTGCAGTTTCTTCTATTATCATTCTACCATTTATAGTGATGCAGCTGTCCTTCCATCTGAAATGCCTTAAATCCCTGATGTCTCAGCACTTCATAGGCAACGATCGCTACAGAGTTAGATAAATTTAATGACCGGATATGTGGCAGCATTGGGATTCTTATAGAAGTCTCTTCATAATTCAATAAGATCTCTTCTGGAATTCCAGCGCTTTCTTTTCCAAACATGATATATACATCTTCGTCATCTTCATATGCTGGTGCCGAATATACATGTTTTGCTTTTGTTGTTGCCATGTAAATCTTGGGATCATTGTTCTTCTCTAGAAAATCCTCAAAATTGATATATGTACGTACATCTAATTTATCCCAATAATCAAGACCGGCTCTCTTGATCATCTTCTCATTTAAACGAAATCCTAGTGGTTCGATCAGATGCAGAACAGCACCGCATGCCACGCAGGTTCTTCCGATATTTCCAGTGTTTGCCGGCATCTCCGGCTCATGTAATACTATGTGAAGCATTATTAACTCTCCAATCTCTTAACTTTTTATCTATTGCTTCTTTGGAAGATGATTGATAAATCGTTCCAAACGCCCTAAAGCTTCTTTTAGTTCTTCAATGGAATATGCATAGGAAACTCTGAGATATCCTTCTCCACAGGCTCCGAAGGCAGATCCAGGAACGATTGCTACTTTCTCTTCATTTAACAGTTTTGTTGCAAATTCTTCAGATGTCATACCAAATTTCTTAATGGATGGAAAGATGTAAAAGGCACCTTCTGGTTCAAAACATTCGATTCCCATTCGTTGAAACTCATGTACCAAAAATCGTCTGCGCTGATTGTATGCAGTCCTCATCTCCTCGACTTCATCATCACAGGAACGCATCGCTTCGATCGCTGCATACTGACTAGTCGTCGGTGCTGCCATGATACAGAACTGATGAACCTTGACCATCTGTTTCATCATGTACCTTGGTGCTGCAACATAACCAAGTCTCCATCCAGTCATTGCAAATGCCTTGGAAAATCCATTGATCACGATCGATCTGTCTTTCATCTCTGGCAAGGATGCGATACTGACGTGATCTCTTCCATAAGTAAGTTCTGAATAAATCTCATCAGAAATCACAACAATATCATGTTCTTTTGCAAACTCTGCGATCGGTTCTAACTCTTCTTTTGTCATGATCGCACCCGTTGGATTATTTGGAAATGAAATGATCATTGCTTTTGTTTTATCTGTGACAGCAGCTTCTAACTGCTCTTTTTTAAGCTTAAATTTATCTTCTTCCTTAAGACTTACGATCACAGGAGTTCCACCTGCCATAACAACACATGCCACATAAGAAACGAAACATGGCTGTACAACGATGACTTCATCTCCTGGATCAAGGATCGTACGCATCGCAATGTCGATTCCTTCGCTTCCACCAACAGTCACTGTGATCTCATGATTTGGATCATAGACCAACTCGTATTTTCTTTCTAAATATTCACTGATCTCATATCGCAGCTCCTTTAACCCTGCATTCGATGTATAAAAGGTTCTGCCTCGCTCCAATGAGTAAATTCCTTCTTCTCTGACTCTCCATGGCGTATCGAAATCTGGTTCCCCTACACCTAAGGAAATGGCATCCGGCATCTCGCTTACAATGTCAAAAAACTTGCGGATTCCGGATGGTTCCAGACTTACAACTCTCTTTGATAAAAAATCTCTCATTATGGAGTCACCGCCTGTCTCTCATCCACTTTCTTTGCTTCAAGAACAGTTCCATGATCTTTATATTTCTTCAATACAAAATGTGTTACTGTACTAACAACAGATTCCAGTGGTGCTAATTTGGATGATGTGAACATAGAGATCTCTTTCATCGTCTTTCCTTCTAACATAACCATGAAATCATATCCCCCAGACATCAGATAAACGGCTTTTACTTCTGGAAAATTATAAATACGTTCTGCAATGCGGTCGAATCCCTGACCTCTTTGTGGTGTTACTTTTACCTCGATCATCGCTGTCAGTTGATCCTTGCTTGTATTGTCCCAATTGATCAAAGTATGATACCCACAGATGATATGTTCTTTTTCCATATCCGCGATCTCATTGGCGACTTCCGTCTCCGCGACATCCAGCATCACCGCCAGATCATGGATCGCTAAACGACTGTTTTTCTCGATCAATTTTAAAATCAGTTCTCTTAATTCTGTGTTCATACTGTTTCCTCCATTTTTCTCTCTGAAAATTATCTGCGATTATTTTCAGAATATATTTTATATAACTCGTCCTGTCTAGGTGCCTCCAGATTCGCTGCCTTTCCCTGACGATAGATTACTTTATCTCTGGAATCTGTTGTATGACCAATAATGGTTGCTTTGATGCCTGCCTGTTCCAGTTCATTGACTAATGTTCTTCCATGATCTGTTGTGATCAGCATAGATCCACTTGAGATCAACTGATATGGATTCAGATCATATCGCTCACAAAATTCGATCGTATGTTGTCTTAATGGAATATCTTCAATACAAACTTCCACCCCGACACCAGATGCTTTGGAAATCTCCCATAAAGCACCATAAACTCCGCTTTCTGTGATATCATGCATACAAGACGCATACTTCCTGGCGATCAGGCCTTCTGGCACGACGGAGATATCATCTAGAAATGCCTTTGCATCATCAATAAATGTATCAGAAAACCATTCTTTTAACTCATCTTCTTTTTCATTTGCGATGATTCCTGTTCCTTCCATACCAAGATATTTTGTGACTACGATATCCTGACCTGGTTTCGCCCCACTGGATAAGATCAATTCATCTTCTTTCACTTTTCCGATTCCTGTCACAGATAATACTGGCTGCGTAACTGCTGCCGTAATCTCTGTATGACCGCCCAATACCATGATATTTAATTTCTCACACTCTGCATTGATCTGCTGCATCATCTTCTTGATCTGTGCTTCTTTGATCATTGGCGGCAAAAGCGCTGTCACCATAAGTCCGATCGTCTCAGCTCCTGCAGATGCAAGATCGTTGGCAGTTACATGAACTGCCAGACGTCCGATCTCTTTTACCGCACCTGTGATCGGATCTGTTGATGTGACAAATACTTCTCCTTCCTGAAGTTTCAATGCCGCACAATCTTCCCCGATTCCAGGTCCTACTAAAACTTCATCTCTCCTTGTATGCAATTGCTCAAACACAACTTTCTGCAATGCAGATTCTGATAATTTTCCTATTTTCATCCTTAATTTCCTGTGCTTCCCTGAGATTTCACAGCAGATGATCTCTTCGCTGTTGTAGACTTCTGTGCTGCCGTTGTAGATTTCTGTGCTGCTGTTGTCTCAGACTTCTGTGCTGTTGTTTCTTTTGAATCCTTTTTCTTATTCTTTTTATCGTCTTTTTTATCTTCCGCTTTCTTTGTTCCTACACGATAAACCGTCGGTGTTGACATATATGTGGAAGTATTAAATACCTTTTTAGATACCTGCTTACCATTGATCTTCACGATCTTCCAAAGTCTTGCACTGTATCCTGTATGTCCATAGCTTTCCAGAACTTTCTGTCCTTCGGCAAGCGTATTATCGCTAACTGTACTTTCAGAACTTTCTTTTACCTGTGTTGTCTCAGATAAGAATTCTACCGTACGTTTTGAATCTTTTTTCTTTCCATAGACCGTAAATGTGATCGTTGAACCATTTGCTTTTCCTTCAATATAGATTGGAGTATCAAATGTATTCTTAAACTTCATATCTTTATGAGTTCCTGCGATCGCTGCATCTGCAGATCTTGGTACATAATGTACGGTCATAGAATGTGGAAAACGTTCTACGATCTTTAATTCTGCACGGATAACTGCATTATACAAAGTAGTAGATACCTGGCATATTCCACCACCATATGTCTGAACCGTCTGTCCGTTTTCATAGGAACCTGCGAGTGCATATCCATTTTCTTTTGTAAATGGTGATACGGTTTTATATACAGATAATGTCTCTCCTGGATAAACCATGCTTCCGTTGATCTTACTTGCACCATTAGCAACATTTACTTTACGACCATATGGAGACCCACCGTATTCGGTTGTATAAGTTCCAAGTACATCTTTGATCTCTGCCATATCTTTTGATGTATATTTTGCTTTTTTCTTTACAACATCCAGTTCAAATTGATGTTTTCCAGCTTCAACTGCTTTTTTGAAATTCGCAAATGTTTCATTCATATTTAATGTATAACCTGTCTTTTCTTTGATTACGACAAATTTGCCAGCCTTACGTTTCACACTTGCATTTCTTGGTTCTGAAACAATCTTCTTTGTTGCTTTTTTTACATTCTTTTCAAACTTCGCTTTATCATATTTGCGATAAACCGGAAGTTTATGTTTCTTCTCTTTTACATCGGAATACTTTGTAAAAATACTTCCGCTTCTCCCAAGTGCATAAGCTTCTTCCACTGTCTTGTCTGCCTCAGCGAATGCTCCAAGATCTTCGATCTTGGCACTTGATCTTTCATCGTCTACATAAAGTGTGATCTTTTCCTGATGAATCTCCTTCATATGAGATTCAATCGCATCTTTTGCTTCTGATCTTGTCATTCCACCGATAGAAATTCCCTCACATGAAACCCCTTTTATGATCTTTCCATCTTTTACTGCACTGCTCACCTTATGGTTTAGGTAAAAAGTTCCACCTGCTGCCAAAATAACGATCACTGCGACCGCAATGATAATTTTTTTCTTCATCGTCTCTTCCTTCTTCCTCTCCAAATTCATTCTTACATCATCAAATATCCTGCTACCATTGTTCCAACCATCACAATGATCAGAAGAATCGCAATAACGGATACAAAAAATCTTTTCTTTTTCATTTCTTCATCACTCCATAATTTAATATAATATGATCAATCTTCTTTGATGCTTCTCTCTGTGTCATCTGATCAATATCTAAGCACTCCCCTATCGCATGATATTTCATCAGATTCTCTAGATACTTCTTTTGTTTTGATGTAGCCGGACGTTCTTTCTTTACCTTAAATTGAAGCTGCTGTGGCTGAAAGATTTCCTCTTCTGTTGGAAATTCTTTCTTCATCTGCTCAAACACAACAGCTGTTGCCAATGCATCATCGTAAGCACGGTGTGCTGCCTGATTCACATAATGATAATGAGCACAGAGTGTCTCCAGCTTCTTATTTTCAAGTCCAGTTAATAACTTCCTTGCTACTTTTAACGTGTCAACTCCTGTTTTCTCAAACGGATACTTAAATGAAGCTGCTGCCATCTTCATAAACTTATAGTCAAACATGACGTTATGTCCAAGAACCGGAAGATCCCCGCTAAATTCCAAAAATTCCTCAACACCTTCTTTCAGTGGAATTCCCTTCCTTAACATATCCCTGCTGATTCCTGTTAAATTGATGATAAAATCACTGACTTCGATCTCTGGATGAATGATACAGTTATACTTTCCACTGATCTTCCCATCTCTGATCTTAACAGCTCCAATTTCAATAATCTGATCTGAATCTGGGGATAACCCCGTTGTCTCCAGATCAAATGCAACATAATCTTTCATCTGTCGTTACCTCTGAGAATTTATACTTATTTGTGCAAGCACAAACGCAATTTATACTTATTGACACTTACATCATATTATACACAAATCAACTTTTTGCCTCAACCCTGTTTTCTACTATATTTTTATGCTTTTTTATGTTACGATTAACCTAGATATAATTAGAAAACAAAGGAGGACGGCAAGATGATAAAGCTGATCGTTTCTGATCTTGACGGAACACTGCTTAACAGCAAACAACAAATCAGTGATCGTACACTCCGTGCGATCAAACAAATTCAAAGAAAGGGACTCCGTCTTTTGATCAATACGGAACAGAATTATTTTGATGCCAAAAAGATCCTCGATGCATACGATATTTCTTGTGATATCGCATGTTTTGGCGGTTCCTGCATCTTTGATGCTTCTGGGAACCAGCTGCATGCTTCTTATATTCCAACCAAACGTATCCCTGAGATGCTGCGGATCTTTGGTTCCTGTCGTACTTTTTATGAGATCCACAGTACCCGTGGATTATGTGTCTTAGGTTCCAAGGAAGGATATACAAATTATCTGTCTTCTGAAGTTGTTCCCGCTTTGAGAGCAGAATTTCCAAGTCAAACACTAGACCAAGAGTCTTATATCCGTGAACGACTTGAAAATGCTCATTTTTATGATAATGGACAACTTCTTCTTTCTGAGAATCCACAGATCATTAAAATCACAACGCAGTCCTTAGACCAGCAAAAACTTGAACAGCTTACAAACAGCCTTCATACACAGGTCCCACACTTTGCAGTATCCCATCAAAGTTCATATCGTCTCGATATCACAGCTGTAAATGCATTAAAAGGTGCGGCCGTTCATTTTTATACTGAAAAATATCAGATTTCACTGAAAGATACCATGGTGATCGGTGACAGCGAAAATGATTATTCTATGCTTGGACTTCCTTATATCGAAAGCATTGCCATGGGAAATGCAGATGATATCATTCAGGAGATCTGTCTCCATCACACAACAGATAACGATCACGACGGCGTTGCGATCGTGTTGGAACAGATTCTTTCCAGACAATGATCATTGAAATATATTTTTAAGCAATTTGGAATGTTTTATCTATTCCAATTGTGATACTATAAAGATTAGAAGAAATTACACCCAATACAGGAGGCTATCACATGATTAAATTAATTTCATCCGATATGGATGGTACTCTTCTTGACAGCTATCGTCAGATTACCCCGATCAATGTCGAAGCGATCAAAAGAGCTCAGGAAAATGGTATCAATTTTATTATCAACACAGGACGTGAATATCCAAATGCACGCGGTCTTGTGGAAGCAGCCGGATTAAAATGCGACTTAATCTGCAGTAATGGAGCTTGTGCTTTTGATAAAGATGGAAATCTTTTATTCGAACATATTCTTGACAAAGAAACTGTCCGCACCATTTTTGATGCATTTAATAAATATGGAATGGAACCTGCATTGTTTACAACAGAAGGACGTATTTCTCTTCTTCCATTAGAAGAACGTGAAATATATACAAGAGATGTATTCATTCCTGCTATTCAGGTCAATCACCCAGATATGAAATATACTTTAGATGATTACCGCGAATTAGTCGATGATGTTATCTTTGTTGATGGTCAGGAAGCATTACTAGACAGTGACCACCGTATCCTAAAGATCACATCAAATTCTCCAGATCATGAATCCCTAAAGAAACTACGTGTAGAACTTGAAAAGATTCCGGGACTTGCTGTTGTATCTACGGTTCCAACGGATATTGAGATTACTTCTATCAATGCTCAGAAGGGAAGCTCTTTACTAGATTATGCAAAAAAAGATGGATTAAAACCAGAAGAGATCATCGCGATCGGTGACAGTGAAAATGATTATTCTATGTTATCTATCCCTGGTATTCATTCCGTTGCTATGGAGAATGCTTGTGATATGATCCGCAATATCTGTGTTTACCAGACACGTGCGAATACTCGTGATGGAATTGCTTATATTATTAATTGTATACTTGCAGATCGAGAGAATTTCAAGTTGTGATCTGTAAGTAGTGTTGGTCATGTATGAGTATTTATTATAATTTCCTGTCTGCCGCTACAAAAATTGAAAACCGATGGCTTTGACTGTTATCAGTTTATACCATCGGTTGTTTCATATCCAGCTAACCCCTGAACAGTGATCCCCTTCACTTTTTCTTAATTTGTTAATGTAAACTCATATTTCATCTCTAATGTTACAAAAAGCTGCTGCATTACCTTATTTGCAATTTCACGAATATTTAAGTTCTCTATATAAGATAAAATAGCTTCTTGTTCTTCTTGTGGCACTTTAAACACAGATAGACTCATTGAAAGGAATCATGCCAGCTTACGTTCTAATGTAAAATACATATCGCAAGGTCTTGCCATATAACCTCTCATAAACGCAGCGGTACCAATCTCCATTTCATAAAAATCACTGGCACTATAACCTGGTAAATACGAAGCAAAAATCTTTTGCAGTTGTACTGCTGTTTTTTTATGAATAAGTTCTATATTTTCAGGGACAGTATACGCTTCTACGTAAATTTCTCTTAAATTTTCATTTAATTCTGCAAGCGTGAGCTGAAGGCAAGTTTCTACTGCATATAATAATACTGGATTTGTACTCTCTCCCACTATCTTACCTGAAATATTAAATTGGTTGCCAAACATAAATTCTGTAAGTTCGGTTAAAATACTCCCTTTCGTATGATAAATATTATAAAATGTACTCGGTGTTACACCAGCTTTTTTTAAAATTTCAACTGTGGTTGTCTTTTGATATCCCTTTTCAATAAACAACTGCACACAAGCAGATAAAATTCTTCTTTTTGAATCTTCTTTTTCGTATCTACTAGCCATTTTTCACCCTTAAAGATACTTTCTTTAATGTGCCTACCTGTAATACAACATCACTGGCTTCTCCATTGATTGTTGTTGACTCATTTTTATAATAAGCCGCCACTTTATAATAATAGTTTCGACCACCTATTATTGAAGAATCAGAATAACTAAGAGCTTCTGTTGTATTCAACAACTCATATTTACCTTTTTTCTTTTTTGCTCGATACACCTTATATCCTGATGCATTGATTACTTTCTTCCAACGAATTATCGTAGTTCCATTGGTGGATTTTGCTGTAATATTTGGCTTTTCAATCGAAATCTGCATACCATATTCCATTTTGCAAATATCACAAATCGCTTTTGCTTTACAAGTTACTTTCCCTCCGGTATGGTGATCATTGATGGTTACTGTAATCTCTGTAACATTATCATAATCGTCAGTAGCAGTTATAACCTGTTTACCGCTTCCGGAAAGTACATACTGATTATTTTCATCTAATTCAATACGTTTTCCATTCACTTTTACATCTCTTAAATGCTCGTCGATCACAGTGATCGTTCGAGTAAGACAATACGTCTTTCCATCTTCAACTCCACTAATTTCTGGTGCAGTCATATCTTTTTTAATATTTTTATATTCTAATGTTGTCGTGGCTGACTTTCCAAACTTATCCGTTAAGCGAATCGTATAAGTTCCATTCTGCGTAATAACATAAGGAAAACCGTTTCCTGCTTTCTCTATCTTAGTATAATCCTCATCGCCCTCTCTCTTAATCTCACAACTTGCCGCTTCGTTATTTTCATTTGTTTTTTTCATTAAAACGACAATTCGGTTACTCTGTATTTGATGTATCGTATCTGCATTTGCTATATCAATACCAAAGTCTCCACCCTCATATTTACACGTAATGGTTACATCTTCTGTTTTAAAGGTTTTAAATGCTCCATCTTCTTTTCGGGTCTTCGTTACTACCGCATAAACTTTCACTTGTTTTTCATCTTTTATATTTGCAAAAATATTCTTTAAATCAACTGAAACACTGTTTCCTGTGAGATCTAAGCGAGTATCTTTTCCATCTCTCACCATGTAATACTCATACTTGTAGCTAATGCTATGCTGTTTTTCATAATCTCTATAACCAAATGGAAGTTATCTATTTCTCCTCTTCGTTAAGACCTAGTTCATTACATATTACTTG
>OGYW01001766.1_pt1 | contig 17955 bp, 19 predicted proteins | sample 1576621 | NCBI WGS metagenome assembly OGYW01 (sample SAMEA3541528, study PRJEB24748) | human gut metagenome | biome: human gut; feature: human-associated habitat; material: faeces | place: China | collected 2012 | reverse complement strand
CCCCTCGTACCGGCTCCACTGGCGCACAACCTTGCCGCTGTCCAGCTCGCGGAGGCTTCTCGAAAGCGGGCTGATTTACCTGCTTGTCCCGTGGAAACTTGTGTTCAGCTTATAGGGTCTAAATGGCGCTTACTTATTATGCGTGATTTGTTAATGAACGAGTCTATGCGTTTTGGTCAGCTTCAGCGTAGTGTGGGTAAGGTTTCCCAAAAGGTTCTTACTTCGAATTTACGAGATATGGAAGAATCTGGTTTGGTCGTGCGCCGCGTTTATCCCGAGGTGCCACCGCGTGTGGAGTATTCACTAACCGAAACAGGGAAAAGCCTGAAACCTATTATTGATGCAATGTGGGACTGGGGCACTGAATATCAAGCAAAGGCGGAATAGGGCATGTTGGAACGTGCTGATGGTGATAGCTGCCTACGGAGTAAATAGTCTTTTAAGTGTGGTATTCTAAGTTAATCCTGACCTGCGAAAATAGATTGCTTCACCGAATTCACTAATAAATAATGATCCTTCACAGTTGCGCGTTTGCTATTCTAATTTTGGTATCAATTAGTTCGCGATACCAAGAAGCGTATCGTTGCAAAAGGAGTTGTGTTATGGATTTTAAAGAGCTCATAAAGGCACGTTATTCTTGTAAAAAGTACGATGGGAAGCAGATAAGCAACGATCAGTTGCAGGCAATCTTGGAAGCAGGACGTCTTGCTCCAACTGCTAAAAACTTACAGGAGCAGCACATCTACGTTATGCAGTCTGAAGAAGCTCTTGCAACAATAGATGAGGTAACTCCTTGCCGCTACGGAGCACCAACGGTGCTGGTAGTGGCATTTGATGCAGAAGATGTATATGTATATCCAGGTGAACAACGTGATTCTGGCATTGAGGATGCAAGCATTGTAGCGACGCATATGCTGTTAGCCGCGAAGGATGCTGGTGTCGATAGCTGCTGGATTAATCGCTTCAATCCTGCTGAACTAAAAGAAAAGCTTGGTCTGCCTGAAAACGAAGAAATACTTATGCTTATGGATTTGGGTTATGCCGCAGAAGGTGCAGGACCTCTTGCTAACCACGACAAGCGTAAGTCTTTAGATGAAACGGTAACGTATCGCTAATTGAGTGGGGTTTGAGCGCTAGCGTGCGAGGGATGCGCGAATGCTTTGTGCAGCGTTAGTTCTATGCGCGCTAGCGCGCTGCACGATTGCCTATACGGTGTGATACAGGAGGGCAATATGACGAAGAAAATTATCCTTGATTGTGATCCTGGTCATGACGATGCCGTGGCTATTCTTTTGGCGCTTGGAAGCCCTGAAATTGAACTTCTAGGGGTTACCACGGTCGGCGGCAATCAGAGTCTTGAAAAGGTAACCTACAACGCTCGCGCAGTACTGGAAAAAGCTGGTGCAACCCATATTCCCGTGTATGCGGGATGCGCTCGACCGCTTGTGCGACCACTTAGCGTAGCGAAAGCCATACATGGCGAAACTGGACTTGATGGAGTGGAATTGCCCGAGCCAACGCGCCCCTTAGAACAAGCGCATGCGGTTACCTATATTGTTAAAACAATTATGAAGTCCGACCCCGGAACAATCACGCTTGTCCCAACAGGGCCGCTCACTAATATTGCGCTTGCTTGCAGGTTGGAGCCTAAAATTGTAAACCGCGTTAAAGAAGTTGTTCTGATGGGCGGCGGTTATCATACAGGTAATAGAAGCGCCGTTGCGGAATTCAACGTGCTGACCGATCCTGAAGCAGCGCATGTTGTATTCAATGAACCATGGCAGTTGACCATGGTGGGCTTAGACCTTACCCATCAGGCGTTATGTACGCCTGAAGTTCAAGCACGTATTAACAGAATAGGTTCGCCCTTGGCAGCTTTCGTGAGCGATTCCATGAATTTCTTCCGCGAGTCTTATCAGGACAATCGTAGTTTTGAAAATCCTCCCGTCCACGATCCATGCGCGGTCGCGTACGTCATAGATCCGTCGTTAATTGCAACGCGTCGTTGTCCTTTAAACGTAGAGCTTCGTGGTGAGTTAACCGTAGGAATGACGGTTGCGGATTTTCGTGACCAAGAGCCATCCGCGCAAGAATGCAATACTCAAGTAGCAACTGCGCTTGAGGTGGATAGGTTCTGGGATTTGGTGGTTGATGCCATTAGGAGGCTTTCGTAAATCGCGCAGTGGCAGAAGAACTTTCGTATAAAGCGGGTAATTATTACTGGCAATAAACCTAAGTTGTTCTGCATCAACGACGAAGTCGTAAGGAGGCTTTCGTGAGAAAAGTAATTGTTTTCGGCAGCCTAAATATGGATCTGTCTATCGAAAGCGACCATATGCCAACGCTTGGCGAAACCATTATCGGCCACGACTTTATTACGAATCCTGGTGGAAAAGGCGCAAATCAGGCAGTTGCTGCTGCTAAGTTGGGTGCTCAGGTTGTGATGCTTGGGGCGGTGGGCGAAGATGCTTTTGGTTTTCAAATGATTGACGCACTGGCTACTCAGGGTGTTCAGTGTGATTATGTTTCGCGTACGCCGCAACATCCAACGGGTGTTGCGCTTATTACGCGCGTTCAGGGCGATAATTTCATAACCATTGATTCGGGCGCTAATTATTTCACCACTACCTTTGATATTACAAAAGCACTTGATGAAATTGCTAATCCTGGTGATGCCTTTTTGTGCCAGCTGGAATGCGATTTTGATACCACAATGAAAGCGTTGACAGACGCACATAAACGCAGTTTGTATACCGTACTCAATCCTGCTCCCGCTCAGAAATTGCCTGGCTGGGTACTTCCTTATCTTGATTTAGTGGTAGTTAACGAAATTGAATGCGAAATGCTAACGGGCACTTACCCTGTTGACGAAGAAAGTGCACGCTTAGCGATGGAAAAGCTTATTGACGAAGGGGTGGGTACCGTAGTTATTACGCTAGGGGAGCGCGGCTCAATGGTGCTGTCCCAGGGGCGCATGATTGTCGAAGTTCCGCCTGTGGTGCAGGTGGTTGATACTACCTGTGCGGGAGATACCTATATTGGAGCGCTTGTGGCGGCGTATTCGCGTGGGCTTAGTATTGATGATGCCGCCGATTTAGCAAATAGAGCTTCGGCATTCGCGACTACAAAGGTTGGCGCCCAGCAGTCTATCCCGAGTCTTGATGAACTGTGAATTGTGAGTATTGGGAGTTTGCCAAAAGCGAACTTAGGAAGTCCGTTAAGCCGCAAAGTTAGGAGCCTGCTAAGTAGCGACTTATCAAGTTGCGACTTATTCGATAAAGTGGCTTTCGCAGAACTCTTTTAATGAAGGGATGTCTTTTTCAATGGAATCCCACGCAATTTCTGCATCAAACATTTCGTAGCCATGTACTAAATGGCAACGCATTCCATAGATTCGCTGCCATTCTATTTCGGGGTGTAGTTCCTTGAATTCATCCGAAAGACGGTTTACGGCTTCGCCAATCTGAATCAAGCAAAGAGAACAGCTGTCTTGGAAGGGGATATCCTCTTGAAAGATGGCGTACGAATTGCCGAAGCGCTTAAGGGATTCATCGAGCCTATTGCAGTAGCGCAGAATGATTCCAAGTTGGTCGTTGTCGCGATCAGCTTGCCTCATATAAAACCACCTCGTCTTGTTTGATCTTGTTTAGGAAGCGCTCACTTGCGCCTGTGGTGGTTACCACATCAACCGTACGCCCAAGGCGTTGAGATAAATCGTGCTGGAAGTCCAGAACCTGAATGCCCTTAATTTTCCCCTTTTCGAGCAGAATATCTATGTCGCTTGTTTCGGTTTCTTCGCCGCGAGCAAACGACCCAAAAAGCGAAACCTTTTCGGCGCCGTACTCTTCAGCAAGAGACACAACCTCATAGCGAATATTTTCGATGTTCAGCGAATTGGTGGTTTCAAGGTAGTCTTCAATTATTTTTTCAATGAGTTTTGAGCGATTAATTATCTGCCTGCCGGAAAGACCAGATTCTTTGTCTTCTTTGGCAAGACGACTGACTTCAGCGTCAAGCTTTCGTAGTGTTTTATCCTGCAGATAGATAGAAATTGCACTCATATGTGATTCCTTCCTATCAGATATATTAGTAATATATTATATCAATATTTTTAAGGTGATTACTCAATAAAACGCTGCGATGTTGTATTTGCTTTTCAATTAACCTAGAAAATCACAGATACAATGCAGGAAAATTAATGCAAGTATCAGGAGCATGCTAAAAGCGAAACTTAGGAAGTCCGTTAAGCCGCAAATTTAGGAGCTGCTATGAAATACGCCGACAATGATATTCAGCGTTTTATGGACGCGCAAAGTGGGGGAGCGTATGATCGCGCTCTTGCTGAAATTTGCGCTGGAAGAAAGCGCGGCCACTGGATTTGGTATGTGTTCCCTCAAGCTCGCGGGTTGGGAATGAGTTGGAATGCAAATTATTACGGCATCGGCAGTTGGGCTGAGCTGCATGCTTATGTTGCTCACGATTTGCTCATGGGGCGGCTTGTAGAAATATCCCAGGCTTTGCTTGATTTGGAGGGCGATGATCCCGTTGCGGTATTAGGCGGCATCGATGCAGTGAAGGTTCGTTCTTCAATGACGCTTTTTGAACTTGCAAGTGAAGATCCCGTGTTTGGTCAGGTCATAAATAAATATTACGGTGGTCAGCGTGATTCGCTTACCTTAAAGCTTGTCAAACAGTTCGCTGAGTAACGTGTTTGATCTAGTGCTGCGTCAACACTTACTCAAATTCCTCAGTTTATTCGCCAAACAATTTGAAATCGAGCTATTAAACTTCGTGTTAGTTTTCGCTATTAAACTTCGCTATTAAGTTTTATCACTGAGTTTCGCTACGAGGCGTCATCTCCGCCAAAAAGCTGCAGGGTATTCTTGGAGTCATCAATTAAGCGTTCGGACATTTGCTCACTCAAGTTTTCGCCATCAACTATATACGCAATTCCGTCTATGGCTTTGAAGGTGATAGCTTCAAGAGGGGTTTGTCCATTTGTTTGTTTAATGTGGGCTGAATAAACATCGGCTCCAATAAAAGTCAACATGAGCACAAGAGACAGAGCAATATTCCATAGAACATATTTCTTTTCTACGGTGCGTTTGTGTGCAAAGGAAGGTTTTGCCTCAGACTGTTCTGAAAGCAAAGGGATAAACACCCTTTGCAGTTCAAAGGTTGATATATAACAGACGTTTAAAAGGCTTACAAATCCAACAAAAATAGAAAGATAAATAAGAAGCGTACCAGCTATCACCACAACAAAAGGGAATGATCCAAAGGCTGCTTCTAAAGTTTTTGGGATGCCATAGGTAATCATTATTTCGGAAGCGGTAGTGAAATACCCCATGTCCGCTATCAGCGATGAAGGTGAATTCGCAAAAGGAGCCTCTGTTGCCAAAAGAGCATCGTAGGTGCTCTCGTAAGCAGGAAAAGGAAAAACTAACGTTACCAAAAGCGTGATACCACACAAAAGTGCTACGACAATCCAAAACGTCAGTTTAGTTATGCCAGCTTGTCGGAATAATGGCTTGTATTCTATTTCTACTTTGTGCCGCACTCTCAGCGAAACGAAATAGTACAGAGGTATTGCCACAGCGATAAGAATCCAATAAATAGGCTCCCATTTGGAAATATTCAAAAGAAGACTTGCGGCAAAAATGCCAGATACTACAAATGCAACAATGAAGCAGATTTTTCTCCCATCGTTAAAGTTTGCAAGTCTTCCGCCTTCGCGAAACTTCGCAATTTGCTTTTCGGTTTTTCTGACAATGGCGAAATAGGCAAATCCAATAGCGGAAAGAGCGGTAAGTAAAACCCAGCAAAGTACAACTATAGCTCCAGGCATAACTGGAATTATCTTTGCGAAAATCAACAGGACACAAAGAAGCGCTACTGCTTTAATGAAGTAGGCGCGACACGGTGTAGCTTCGATGAAGTTAAGTAACCTTTTAGGGTTCGTAAACTTTTTCAACTGGGTGTCCATGTGGTCTTTTGCGCCTTTCTTCGATGTTGCAGCAATCAGATTACAACAAGCGCTCTGCAATTACGAAAAGTCTATAATTCCATCCAAATCCAGCGATGTTAAACTGGTTATATCCAATGCATCACAAGGAGCAGGAGGGGATTATGGCATTGCAAGAAAACTTAAACAACGTTCGAGTCCTTATTCACAGCGCTATTCGAATTCAAGCAGAAGGCGGAACGGTAGTTTACGCTGATCCATATGATTTGGTTGATGAACCTCATGACGCTGATGTAGTTTTAATTACTCATGGTCACTACGATCATCTTTCTCCTGAGGATTACGCGCGCGTGGCCAAGCCAAGCACGGCAGTAGTCGCACCTACTTCGTTGAAGGATGAAGTTGCTTCTTTGAATGCATCAAAGGTTGTGCATCTGAATGCGGGTGAATCTACTGAAGTTTGTGGCGTTACGGTTGAAGCGGTTCCTGCGTATAACGTTGAAGGCGAGCGCCTTCAGTTCCATCCAAAAGAAAACGCATGGGTTGGTTATATTCTTGCGATCGATGGCGCTACGTACTACATTGCTGGCGATACTGATCAGAATGAAGATACTGAACAGGTGCGTTGCGATGTAGCTCTTATTCCAATTGGCGGAACCTACACGATGGATGCCAAGCAGGCAGCTGCTTTTATTAACACCATTAAGCCTCAGTTTGTAGTGCCTACTCACTATGGAACAACGGTTGGTAACAAAGAAGATGTTGAGGTATTCGAACCTCTCGTGGATGATGGTATTACTGTTGTCCGCAAAATGGAGTGGCGCTAGTTTTTGTTTCGGCAGCTCCTCATTTTTCAATGCATTTAACAAGGCGCAGAACATCTTGAGCAGTTGCAGCAAGGTTTTCTGCGCTTTTTTCTTTTGAAATGGAAAAGTCTTCAGGAAGTCGGTTGATAGGAAAGATTGCGGTAACACCCTTCTCATATGCGTCCGAGATATCGGATTCCACGCCTCCAACTAGCGCTATAACGGGAATTCCCGCATCCTGAGCGCGTTTCGCTACGCCGATAACCACTTTTCCTCGAAGAGATTGACTATCAAGCTTTCCTTCACCAGTAATAACAAGATCGGCATCTTTTACTATTTCCGAAAAATGCACCGTATCAAGCACGGTTTCGATGCCCATTTGAAGTTGGGCTCCAAAAAACGCAATCATTCCTGCGCCCATCGCACCTGCCGCTCCTGTGCCTGGAATAGTGACAACATCTGCGCGCAAGTCTTGCTTTATAACGCTAGCAAGGTGGATAAGACCTTCATCGAGTAGTTTTACTTCGTTTTCGGTTGCTCCTTTTTGTGGTGCGAAAATATAAGCAGCTCCTTCTGGACCATACATAGGGTTTTCTATGTCGCACATGGCAACGATATCTACCGTTTTGATTGCAGGATTCAAGCCAGAGATATCGATATGTTCAATTTGGCTTAGTGTTCCGCCTGTTGGTATAAAGCTGTTTCCTGCCTTGTCGTAATACTTTACTCCGCAGGCAGCAGCGGCGCCGCATCCGCCATCGGTAGTGCAGCTGCCGCCAAGTCCAAGAATAATTTTAGTGGCGCCATGGTTTGCAGCTTCAAGCAATAATTCACCGACGCCATAAGTTGTGGCGCCAAGGGGATCTTTTTGATTTTCTACAAGGGGCAATCCTGCACACGATGCCATTTCTATAACAGCGGTGGAGCTTTCGGGAAGATACCCAAAGGACGATTTCATCTGTTCGAGGTGGGGACCGCTCGCAATTGTGGTAATTTTTTCTCCACCTAAAGCAGACAAGAAGCAATCAACGCTTCCTTCGCCACCATCTGCAACAGGAATAGAAATTATTACGCAATCTGAGAAGTGTTTTTTAATTTCATCAGAAATAATTTCGCAGATCTGGGTTGAGGATAAGGTTCCCTTGAAAGAATCGGGTATGAGAACAATCTTTTTCATGAGGGCAGAGTCCTAGCTTTGCAACAGCAGCTTTTCTCGTTGTTTTATTCCAACTATTCTTGAATTAACGTGGTCGAACATAAGAAACACTTTATAAACTGATTGTACTTAATACGCTGGAGAAATATGGTTGCAGATAAACAGATAAAGAAAAATTGGCCGAAGCGTTTACTGATAGCATGCATTGCTGTTGTGTCAGCGTGCGGTATTGGTTTTTACGCGTATACGTCTGATTATTATCATGCGGGTGAAGATGCTCGATCGCTTACTGAAAGTCTGGAATCTTTAGGAAGCTTACAAGAAACTGATGCGAGCATTGCGGTTGGCTCATCGGATGCAGAGGTCGGTGTTGTGTTTTATCCAGGAGCTAAGGTTGATCCGCAGGCATATGCTCCTCTAGCAAATGAACTAGCGGACAGGGGTTATTATTGCGTTATCGCAAAAATGCCTTTTAATCTGGCATTCTTTGGGATTGATTCGGCAAGTTCTTTAATGGATAGCGCATCTGAGATAGATGAATGGTGGATTGCTGGTCATTCATTGGGTGGGGCCATGGCAGCGCAATTTGCTTCAGCGCATAGTAATGAGCTGGAGGGTGCATTTCTATTGGCTGCTTATGCCGCGAGCGATTTATCTCAAACCGATCTTTCCGTAAATCTAATTTATGGCAGCAATGATGGCGTATTGAATCGAGATGCCCTTCAGAGTAACGAGGCAAATTTACCTTCAAGTTCAGTAACTGAAGTGATTGAAGGCGGTAACCATGCAGGATTTGGGGATTATGGTCCGCAAGACGGTGATGGGGAGTGCTCCATTGGCGTAGAGCAGCAGTGGGATGCTACTGCTTCGTTTATGGTCGATTCGATAGAAGCAGCAAATCAATCTTAGTCGTGACAGATTTATTTAGGCGTTGTTAATTTACGTTTTGGATCTATTCCCGTGGATTATTTTGGTCTGTTCACTGGCATCATTAGGGCAAAACGTCTGCCAAAAACGTCATTTTTGATGCTGAATCAAAAAAAGGTCACAAGGTATACAGCCTTGTGACCTGGTCTTCCAATGGTGGGCGATACTGGTTTCGAACCAGTGACCTCTACCGTGTCAAGGTAGCGCTCTCCCCCTGAGCTAACCGCCCTTACTATGAACGCTGAAAACATCAGCGCCTAGATACTTTACCAGAAGAAACTCAGTCGTCAATATGCTTTTGTTTAAGACCTGCGCAATTAATTCGGTGAGTTAATGTGGCAACTTTCATTTGCTAAAAGCCACAAGACCACATTCAGTAGGGTGGTCAAGATAGATAGTTTCACCTGTTTGTTTGTGGGAAAGAAGCTTTTTGCAAATTGCCAAGTCGCCTCCACCAGCAAGGATCATTAATGCACCAAGAAGAAAGAACGGCGCTGATCCAATTGCAATGGCAATAACGCAAGGAAGAATACCCAGAATGACAGTTGGAGCAAGGGCGCCGATGATATATTGCGTTCGAGTAAGAGCTTCGTTGCAGGTGCAGTAAGGATTATAGGTCTTATTCATGATGCCAAACGAAATAGCCTTAAAGCGCTTCTCAGCGAAACATGACCAGGTAATTCCATGGATAAGTTCGTGAACTACAACAAGAACTAAAAACAACACAAGCAATAAAAGAATCTCAAGGGGTGATGTCCCAAAAGGGGCAAATTGATGCAGTAGGAAAAATACTGCGCCAAATATTACAACAACGGGCAAGCCTAAAATGAAAGCTTGTTTATTCGCTTCTTTGATAGGAATAGTAAGAAGTTCTTGGCGGTATCCTTGCGATTGAAGGAAATCGCTGTATTCGACAAACTGTTTCTGACGTTTAGATTCTTCTTGTGACAACTTACGAGGATTGTCGGTGTTTCTTTTAGACATAGAATTAGATCTTTCGAAAAAATTGGTTGGCTTGTTTCCTGAAAACGATGCATAAAACAAGAATACTTTAAGGCGTACTTGCGGAATATTGCATTATGTAAAAACTAATCCAAGTAGCCGCTCTGATCAGAAAACGGCTCTAAGTCAGAAATGTAAACAGTCGAATTATTGTTCCACGGTAACACCATTTATAATTTTGTAACACCATAGCGAGACCAGCTATGGTATTATTCCCGTGTTACGAAAACCAAATTCGTAACAGCATAGACAGACTAGATAGTCTATGTGCTTTATAACGTTAGTTATCCGAATGCGTCTGCATATTTTCTGTATAAAGGAGAAACTGTGGCAATTACCAGACGGAACTTTGTAAAGCTTGCAGGTATAGGCGTTGCATCTCTTTCTCTTGGCAGCTTGCTGTCTGCTTGTTCTTCGAGCAAGACACTTACTGAAGGTGTTTCGGTTACAGGGAATACTAATGAAGTAGTGGTTTCCATGACAGTTAATTCTGAACCTGCTGCTGGTTTTGACCCGTTCTTTTCTTGGGGCTGTGGCGAGCATGTTCACGAGCCACTTATTCAATCTACGCTTATCACTACTGATGCCGATCTTAATTTCGTAAACGATCTTGCTACTTCATATGAATGTAGCGCCGATGGTATGACCTGGATTTTCCATATTCGCGATGATGCGTATTTTACGGATGGGGAGCAACTAACCGCGCACGATGTGGCGTTCACTATTAACGGCATCAATAATGCTGAAGCAGCAGAGGCAGACCTTTCTATGGTGGAAGAAGCAGTTGCGGTGGACGATTTTACGGTAGAGCTTCATATGACCAAACCCTTTAATGCGTTGCTCTACACCTTGGCAGTTTTTGGTATTGTTCCGGAACATGCCTATGATTCAGCAACGTATGGCGCAAATCCTATCGGCTCTGGTCGTTATAAGTTAGAACAGTGGGATCAGGGTCAACAGGTAATTCTTACAGCAAATCCTGATTATTATGGTGAAGCTCCTAGCATGCAGCGCGTTATCGTGGTGTTTATGGAAGAAGATGCTTCTCTTGCGGCAGCGAATTCGGGCGAAGTGGATATTGCCTATACGGCGGCTACTATGGCAGATTCAACGCCTGATCAGTATGAGCTTTTCAATTGTAAATCTGTTGATAGTCGCGGTATTTCGTTCCCGAGTGTTCCTGCAGGCGGCACGAAAAAAGATGGCGTAAACGACTATGCTCTTGGCAACAATGTTACCCAGGATTTGGCGCTGCGCCGTGCAATGAATTATGCGGTCGATCGTGAAACCATGATTGATAATGTTCTTTCGGGTTATGGAACGGCAGCATATAGCGTTTCGGATGGAACACCTTGGGCATCAGATGATATGAGGGTTGAAACCAATGCCGATTATGCACGTACTTTGTTGGAACAGGGCGGTTGGACGCCAGGCGAAGATGGGGTATTAGTAAAAGACGGTCTTCGTGCAAGCTTTGATTTGTATTACAGTTCGAACGATTCGGTCCGTCAGGCGCTTGCAGCGGAATTCAGTAACCAGATGGCGGAATTTGGTATCGAAGTAAACATCCATGGCGCTGGCTGGGATGAATTGTACCCTCGCGAATTCTCCGATCCAATTCTTTGGGGCTGGGGATCGAATAGTCCTACCGAAATGTACAACCTTTTGTATTCTCGCGGTGTAGGAAATTATGCATCATATGAAAATGCAACGGTTGATGCGCATATGGACGCTGCTCTCGCTAAAACAGCGGTAGAAGATTCGTATGATGAATGGAAGTTAGCACAGTGGGATGGCTCCGAAGGGGTAGCACCTCAAGGTGCAGCAACGTGGGTATGGCTTGCCAATGTTGATCATCTGTATTTCAAGCGTAGCGGCTTAAATGTTGCTGAACAAAAACCGCATCCTCATGGTCACGGGTGGTCGTTGGTGAATAACGTAGATAAATGGAGTTGGGATTAACTAAGCGAATAGGGATTACTCGAACGGAATAGTAACTAAACAAAGATTGATCAAGCAAAGATTAACTAAGCAAAACTTATGGCGCAGCTAATTGGACGCAACATAGTAAAGTTCGTACTACTTATGGTGGCTATTAGTATAGTCACCTTCGTTTTGGTTGGCATTTCTCCTATTGACCCTGTTCAAGCTAATGTAGGGCAAGCCGCATATGCCAGCATGAGCGAAGATCAGCGTGCGCAACTTGCCAGCTACTGGGGTGCTAATACGCCGTTGTGGGAGCGCTACCTAAACTGGGCGAGTGCTTTTTTGCAGGGTGATATGGGCACATCTTTGCGATTTAATGCTCCTGTTGCCGAAGTGCTTGCAAACCGATCGTTCAATACCCTCGCGCTAATGGCTGCTGCTTGGGTGTTAAGTGGTGTATTTGGTCTAATTATGGGTGTTGTTGCAGGAATCAAGCAGGGCACTCTAATCGATCGAATTATTAAGGGTTACTGTTTTGTGTTAGCGTCAACACCTACGTTTTGGCTTGGTTTAATCGTTCTTATGGTTTTTGCGGTGTGGCTAGGCTGGTTTCCCATTGGCTTTTCTGCGCCAATTGGTAAAAGTGCTGCTGATATAACTATTTTCGATTCGATCCACCATATGATTTTGCCCGCATTAACGTTGTCGGTCGTTGGTGTGGCGAACGTTGCTCTTCATACACGCGAAAAAACAATCGATATTATGGAAAGTGACTATATCCGTTTTGCTCAAGCGCGTGGACTAACTCGCTTACAGGCAGCGCGAAAGCATGGTTTGCGTAACTTGGCGCTTCCTGCCATTTCGCTTCAGTTTGCTTCTATATCAGAAATCTTCGGTGGTTCAGTGCTGGTTGAACAGGTGTTTTCCTATCCAGGACTTGGTCAAGCTGCGGTAACAGCTGGTATCGGAAGTGATGTGGCCCTTCTTGTAGGCATTACGTTGGTGTCGGCTGCTATTGTGTTCGGTGGCAACATGATTGCCAACATCTTATATCGCATTGTTGATCCTCGTATTAAGCGGGGAGGTGATGCGCTATGAAATTAGGTTTTTCTGCGGTATTGAACGAGCCGTTGACGGTTTTTCACGCTCCTCAAGCAAAAAAAGCGAACAATCGAAAGCGCACAAGGGTTGTCTGTATAGTTTCGGCAGCAATTCTTGTTGCTGTTGCCGTGTTGGGCATTGTGGTAACACCCCTTGCAACAACAAGTGATCTTTCCATTGCGCGTGAAGCTCCCAGTTTGCTGCATCCATTTGGAACAGATAATTTAGGGCGTGACATGTTGGCGCGAACACTGGCAGGTTTGTCTACCAGCATTGGGATTGGGCTTTTAGCGGCGGTGGTTTCTTCTATCATTGCGTTAGTACTTGGCACTTTGGCAGCTCTTGGTGGAAAGAAGATTGATGCCTGCATTACCTGGTTGATAGACCTTATGCTAGGTATTCCGCATATTGTGCTTTTGCTGCTTATTTCTTATGCGCTTGGCAAAGGATTCTGGGGTGTAGCAATCGGTGTTGCTCTGACGCATTGGCCTAGCTTATGTCGTGTTATTCGTGCCGAAGTGCTTCAGGTAAAGCAGAGCTCGTATGTGGAAGTGGCACGTTCATTGGGACGTGGACCTGTGTATATTGCTGTCCATCATGTGCTTCCTGCCGTATTGCCACAGTACCTGGTTGGTCTTATTTTGTTGTTCCCTCATGCTATTTTGCATGAGGCGGCTATTACGTTTTTGGGATTTGGCCTTCCTCCAGAAATGCCTGCAACTGGCATTATTTTAAGCGAATCCATGAATTATCTCTCCATTGGCATGTGGTGGCTTGCGCTCTTTCCTGGCTTGGCATTGTTGGCAGTTGTTTTGTTGTTTGATCAGGCAGGACAAAGTCTTCGTCGTTTGATTGATCCCGCTCGGGCGCAGGAATAGGACGTGGTGTCAATGAAACTCACGCAAAGTCAGCACGATGCAATGGTACATACCCACGCCGAATTCCACCATGGGCATTCTCATGCAGAAGTAAGCCATCATGCAGGTGGTCATCACTTACTTCAGGTTCAGAATCTAAGCATTGGTTTCACCATGTATAAGGACGCGGAACTTTTAAATGCTAAATCTTCAAATACCGACTCATCAAATACCTACTTTTCAAATTCTGATTCGTTAAAAAAGTATTTTTCGGTTGAGCAATATACTAGTCAGGTAATAGATAGCTTAAGTTTGTCGGTGCATACTGGCGAAATTTTGGCAGTTGTGGGTGCCTCAGGCTCGGGCAAGACGCTATTGGCAGATGCTATTTTGGGACTATACACCACGAATGCTCGTGTCGAGGGAACCATCTATTATGACGGTGTGTTGCAGGACGCGAAAAGCTTGGCACAGTTACGTGGTCGCGAAATTGCTTTTGTGCCGCAAAGCGTAAAGTCTTTAGATCCCCTTATGAAGGTCGGCAAACAAATTGGCGGTAGTGCGCAACGTCGTGCAGAGCTGTTTGGACGATATGGTCTATCGCGCGATGTAGAAGATTTGTATCCCTTTGAACTTTCGGGAGGCATGGCGCGTCGTGTTTTATTGTGCACGGCGTTAATGTTAGATCCTCGGTTGATAATTGCAGACGAGCCCACTCCTGGTCTTGATTTAGAGTTGTCAGTAAAAGCAATGGAGGATTTCCGTGAGTTTGCTAATGAGGGTAAGGGAGTGCTGCTAATTACGCACGATATTGAGCTTGCCTTGCGAGTTGCCGATCGCGTGGCGGTGTTCAAAGACGGCACCGTAGTAGAAGAAACAGCTGTTGCGAATTTTGCATCACCTGACTTATTGCAACATCCTTTCAGTAAGGCGCTTTGGCATGCGTTGCCCGAGCACGACTTCATCGTCAGTAAAGATTACGAAGCTTGCGTTAGTGCCGAAACTTCGAACTTTGCAAATATAAAAAATGGCGCAGAAGTGTCAGGCGACACAACGACACAAACAGGCGATTCTGTGTCGAAAGGAGACGAATTATGAGCACTTTAGAGCTACGAAACGTTTCCTTTTCGTATGGTCGTGGCGCTGCTACCGTTGCTGCTGCCACTAGTAATGCTGGTGATACCGCTGATGCCACTACGGCTGTTTCGGGTAAGGCTGCTACCCTGAGCAAAGCTGCTAGCAAATCCTTACTTTCGAATTTTAATTTTGCTGTTGAATCACACGAACGAGTTGCGCTGAGTGCTCCTTCGGGTTTCGGGAAAACCACCGTGTGTCGATTGCTTGCAGGATATTTACAGCCGCAAGAAGGTGAAGTTTTACTGGACGGAGAGCCGCTTTCTTCGTACCAGACAAGTGTTTTGCGAAATAAAACAAGCATTCGTTATCGCTGCTCTCATGGCGATTTTTATGCAAGCGCAGCCCGTGCAAAAGGCGTTAAAGCTTTAAAAACGCCGAGCACTCCATTGCCAGTTCAATTGATTTGGCAGCATCCTGAACAGACTCTTGATCCGCTGTTGCGCATGCAAAGCTCGTTAGAAGAGGCAGGTCCGCTTGATCATGCTTTGTTGGAAAAATTGGGTATTAAGCAAAAATGGCTCAGTCGTTTTCCGCGAGAGCTTTCAGGAGGCGAACTTCAGCGTTGCTGTATAGCGCGTGCTTTACGCGTTTGCCCTAAATTTCTTATTGCTGATGAAATCTCTACCATGTTGGACGCTATTACTCAGGTGCAGATTTGGGATTTCTTGCTTTCGTATTGTGAAGAAAACGAAGTAGGGCTGGTGTTAGTAACGCATTCAGAAGCGTTGCAAAATCGTCTTGCTACCCGTGTAGTTAATCTTGCTGATCTATAGCGCTGCAGTTATTGTGGCATATGCGAAATACGTGGCGTTCATGCCGATTCGTATAGTGCACGGAAATATGATTTCCATACTGATTTGTAGTGTTGTAAATGCACAAGATGCGTGGTTGTTTGTTCTTCGCTAGTGTTTGCCTTCTTCTTGTTGCACCATATCGGCATATCCTTTTAACGCAGCAAAGGGCATGAATTGCCGTGCACGACTATCATGAGGTTGTGCTTGATGTGTGCCATATGTTTCTACTTTTTGCTCAATTGCCAAGAGAACATTCGTGCGATATTCACGTTCTTGAGGGTCCTTCACTGAAAGAAGTTCCTGCTTTAGTTCGTCAGGTAAAAATGAAGTTTTATAGGTGTTTTTGTGGGTGCTGCTTTCGAGCGAGTTTGATGTGCCGCAACTTGAATGTTCACGGCTAAATGATTGCGGTGTTTTCTTTTGCGGATAGTTATTAGGCACGATGACCTCCAATCTGATTATTGCGTTCGCGCGCAGTTGCCTTTTCTTGGAGGCTTGTGCCTTTTAACATAGCGTTTTTGCCGAATTTTTCACGTACGGCAATAATAGCTTCTTGACGACGGCGTTCTTTGCTTTCTGCTTCAATATCGTCGAATAGGGTTGTGGTGGCATATTTTTCGGGAAGAAGACCTCCGAATCCAATGCTGATACGACGAATAGGTAGAGCATTGTTCGTTGTTTCGTTAAAAAGCGCTTCGAAATGTTCTTTTAATACGCGTGCTGAATTGGTGCGACGTCCTATTTTTCTGGTACCGCCTGTGTGAGCATAAAAACGTCTGTGAGTAGGTGGGGTAAACGAGTTATATGCGTCCAGATCCTCGATGTTTGCACCTATCTTTGGATGCGCATATCCAATAGAAAGCGAAATACTTTCAGCTACAAGTCCTTTTTGCACCAATTCAAGTACGCTTGCATCAAGCATTTCATGCATGACCATACGAGTTTCTTCCAAGGTATAGTCGCAGGGGAGCACCTGACCATTCATGAGCGAATGACCTTCAGGCACGTAGGAGTGAATTTGTGCGATAGTGCACGGCTCTTGTCCCCATGCGTGATCAATTAAGTATTCAGCATTCACACCGAATTCCTTATAGAGCGTTCTTTCTTCCATGGCGCAAACACCCGCTAAATCATGTACGCCATATTTCACTAAACGACGAGCGATGCCAGGACCAATATTCCAAATGTCAGTTATGGGTTGATGAAACCAAACCTGTTGCTTGAAGGTGGTTTCATTTAGAATTCCGATGCCGTCATGGGTATGTTTGGCGGTAATATCCAATGCGACTTTCGCCAAGAAAAGATTGGTACCAATACCTACGGTGGCACAAATTCCTGTTTCGTCGAAAACAGTTTTAGTAAGCGTTTTTGCAAAGGTAGTGGCATCCATATGGTAGAGCGAAAGATAGGGCGTGGCATCAATAAAGCATTCATCGATGGAATATACGTGAATATCCTGCGGACTGACGTAGCGTAAATAGAGCGAGTAGATATGGGTCGATACTTCCATATAGCGCTTCATGCGCGGTGGTGCCATGAAGTAATCAATAGTGCTAGGAATTTCAAACACGCGGCAACGACCAGGCACGCCCAGTGCCTTTAAGGCGGGGGATACGGCAAGGCAGATGGTAGTTTGACTTCGTTCAGGATCAGCCACAACAAGCTTAGTAGTAAAAGGATCCCACCCGCGATCAGCACACTCAACGCTGGCATAGAACGATTTCAGGTCTATGCATAGGTAGCATTTTTCTGTGGGCTTCTTGTCCACTAGGCGATATCCCTTCCATTTACACACTTTGTTCGCTTTCAAATATAGAACATATGTTCTACTATTAGGTAAGTATACCGTGCTTTTAAGGGAACGCAACAGGCAGGAGAGGCTTCGCAGGAAAGGGTTTTGTCGCACGTATGTCACTGCCAGATTTACATACTACACGTCGCTATGTGGATGTAATTGCGCGCTGGCGTGACGATGGGGTTATTGTGCCACTTTCGGTCTGCTGGCCCGATGGGCGTACGTTTCAAATAGAGCAGGTAATTGGTCAGCCCATATCGAATTCATTTCCTGGCGAAGGAGTACGAATACTGCGCTATACCGTGCAGATTGGTAGTCGCAGAACGCATTTGTATCTGGAACAAGAAGCAACCGCAAAAGGCAGTACGGATAGATGGTATGTGGAAGCGTTGCCTTATCATGCACCTTGGTATTTCGGTCGCCTGCATCAATAATGCTTGCTTGTACTAATTGTGCGTTGTGTTAGACCACTTTGGATAAGTGTCCTGC
>OGYW01001757.1_pt1 | contig 18033 bp, 17 predicted proteins | sample 1576621 | NCBI WGS metagenome assembly OGYW01 (sample SAMEA3541528, study PRJEB24748) | human gut metagenome | biome: human gut; feature: human-associated habitat; material: faeces | place: China | collected 2012 | reverse complement strand
AGAAGAATTCTTACATACCTTAGGTTTTGTGAATGTTCGCTTGCGTGTCCATAATGATGTTGCGCGTATAGAGATAGGCCTTGATCAGTTCACGAAAATTCTTGATGATAGCGTGCGTGAATCGATAATCGAGCAGATAAAGGCTCTTGGTTTTAACTATATTACGCTGGATTTAGAAGGATTCAGAACAGGTAGCATGAATACTGATGTTTTTAGGAGCTCTTGGTGAAAAATAAAGAGCGTGTACTTTGCGCTATGAGTGGTGGTGTTGATAGCTCTGTTGCTGCACGACTTCTTTTGGATGCAGGCTATGAAGTGATTGGCGTTACGATGGTGTTGCGTGCCAATGAAGATGTTCCTGAATCGTGTTCTGAGGACATTTTGTTGCAAGCTTCTCCTGAAGCTCGTGATGCACGTAGTGTTGCGAGTACTCTTGGCATTGAACATGTTGTTGTTGATTATCGAGATCTGTTCAACAACAAAGTTATTAACCCTTTTTGTCAGGCGTATTTAGGAGGCCTTACTCCTAATCCGTGTGTTGAATGCAATAAGTATTTGAAGTTTGGAGCGCTCCATGACCTTCGTCGTCAATTAAATTGCGATTATTTGGCCACAGGGCATTATGCTCAGATTCGTTTCAATGAAAACACTCAAACTTTCGAGCTCTGTAAGGGCTTAGATCCTCGCAAAGATCAAAGCTATGTTTTGTATCATTTGCAACAAGATGATCTTTCTCATACTTTGTTACCTCTCGGTGGATTATCTAAAAATGAAACTCGTGTTTTAGCTGAACAAGCTGGATTTTCGAACGCTCAGAAGGAAGAAAGCCAAGATATCTGTTTCATTCCCGATGGGGACTATGCTTCTTTCATAGAAAGCTATTCAAAATGTAATCTTGCGCCAGGTCCAATTGTTGATAAGCAAGGAACTGTTCTTGGTAATCATAAGGGCTTGATGCATTACACTATTGGTCAGCGAAAGGGTTTAGGTGTAGCAGTAGGCGAACCCTTATTTGTTATTAGGAAAGAGTGCGAATCAAACACGCTTGTGGTTGGAAGGGAATCGGAAACAGGTGTTTGTCGTATTGTGGCAGATAAGGTATCGATTCCTTCAAATGATGATTTTTCGAAAGTGATATCGGTCGAAGTTAAGATTAACTATCGCGCGCGATTACGTCATGGTAGTGCACAGATAAATGGCAGTACTTTGGTAATAGAATTTGATGAGCCTATTCGTGGAGCTGCTCCAGGTCAAGCAGTGGTTTTATACCAAGGTGATCGTGTTGTTGCGGGTGGAACGATTGTTTCTTACGAATCAGCACCACCCGCTAAGCGGGTGGTTTGCTCTTAGGGTATAACCTTGTGTGTAAGGGTTAGTAAAGGGCAGCGATAGGTGAGGGCTTTCTTCATGAAATGACGTTGGTGTAAAAGTGAACTAACTTCTACAACAACGTATGTAAAGGCGTGCTCTTAACGGCCCTTCCAAACTGGTTCACGCTTCTCTACAAATGCAGCTGGACCTTCAATGCCATCTTCAGTCTTTTCTAAGAAGCGATATGCTGCATCGCAGTACTTCATAGCATCTTCTTCAGACATCTGATCTGCTGCATGTACTAAGTACTTAGTCCATTTTAAAGCTAAAGGAGCAACGTGCGGTTAAACCACCAAAGCCATGTTCGGTTACGGTCTGGCATTCACCGCCTTCAGAAAGCTCAGAAAGATCTTCGCCTGCACAAAATACCTTGCCTGTACTCCCCATTTGTGTTTGTAGGAACAACACTTTTTCTTAATGCGTAATTAATAGTAAGGATGTTTGTGAATTGCTACATCGCGAGCTACTGGGTACAGGGTGATTACTCAAAAATTATCACTCACTACTTTTTAAGTATTGTGGTGATTAGGGTTTAGACCCACTATAGGTTGTACTCATTATGTGAGTTGAAAAGTTGTTATTTACTCCATTTACCGAGCAATCAAGCGTTCCGCGCGAACACAGGGGATTAGTTCTTACCTTTACCACTAGAGTAGATACATCGCCTCAAGGGGCGATTTTGTCTATCAGTTGCAGAAGAGGTGGATGCCCATGGAAATGCTTGGATTTCTTATCCTATTTCCGCTCGTTATCGCGGGCTTACTTATGGTCTTTCGTAAGACGAAGCCCCGTAACGTAATTGTGTGCATTGGATCGGCAGTTATTGCTATCGTATCCATCGTGCTTGTTGTTACCAATATTGGTACAACAGGAACGTATTTCACATTTGAGTCAGTGTATGTCGATTACATATGTCTTGCGGTTGACGTAGTTATTGCAATTACGATCATTGCTTTTGGTATTAAGTACCGCAATGCGCCTGCAATTGTTCTTGCGCTAATTCAAATTGTAGGTACGTTGGTCTATGAATTCATGTTTGCCCATGGATTGGAATGCTCACGTAGTTTATATATCGATTCTTTGTCGTTAATCATGGCGCTCATTATCGGTATTGTAGGTACGGGTATTTGCGTATATTCCATTGGTTACATGCATGACTTCTATTTCGGTATTCATCACCCTGAAACCGACATGCCCGATCGTCGCCCAACCTTTTTTGCCTTGATGTTCGTATTCCTCTCTGCGATGTACGGCATCATCTTCTTTAATAATATGGTTTGGTTGTTCACCGCTTGGGAAGTAACAACGCTTTGTTCGTTCTTACTTATTGGTTTTACGAAGACAGACGAAGCAATTCATAATGCATTCCGTCAAATTATTATGAACTTGGTGGGTGGCATCGCATTCTTGGTAGCTTTGTACTACCTAGCAATTCAGTTCAGCTGCATTGACTTTATGGACTTTATTGTTTTCGGAACTATTGCTCCTACGTATGTGGTTCTTCCTCTTACTTGCTTGAGTTTGGCAGGTATTACCAAGGCAGCCCAGATGCCTTTCCATACGTGGCTTTTAGGTGCAATGGTAGCTCCTACGCCAACGTCTGCGTTATTACATTCTTCTACGATGGTAAAAGCCGGCGTATTTATGCTTATTAAGTGTGCACCAATTTATGCGGTTTCCTTCGCACCTTCTATTTTGGTTATCTTAGTTGGCGGTATTACCTTCTTGCTTTGTTCCATCATGGCAATTTCACAATCAAATGGTAAGCGTGTGTTAGCATACTCAACCATTGCTAACCTTGGTTTAATCACTGCTTGTGCAGGTGTTGGAACCGCTGAAGCTATTTGGGCTGCAATTCTGCTTGTTATATTCCATGCAGTTGCAAAAAGTCTTTTGTTCCTGTGTGTTGGTACTGCAGAGCACCATATTGGTTCGCGTGATATCGAGGACATGGATTTGCTCTTTGAGCGTATGCCCCGCTTGTCTCGTATGATGATTGTTGGCATTATGATCATGTTCTTGGCACCATTTGGTATGTTGGTTGCAAAATGGGCAACGTTAGTATCGTTTGTCGATACTCGACAGTTTGCTCTCTTGCTCATGTTGGCCTTTGGCTCTGCTGCAACATTTATGTTCTGGGGCAAGTGGCTTGGCAAACTTGCTGGAATTACGGGCGCTTCCGAAAGCATTGAAAAAACCGTTCACTGGAGTGAATGGATTGCCACAATGACCTTTACTATTCTTGCTTTGGTAAGTTGTGTAACTATTCCGCTTATGTCCGATTACTTGATTGAACCCTATATTGCATCAGTTCTTGGAATCGCAATTCAACCAATTCTTGATGATGACCTATATCTTGCTGGTATCTGCTGTTTGGTTATGGCTATTGTCCTTTTGGGCGGAATGCGTAAATACAGAAAGAACGTTCGCATAACCGATGCTTATCTCTCGGGTATTTCAGTCAACAATGCGGATCGTACGTTTGTTAATTCTTTGTCTGAGCCAATGCAGGCAAGTGCTCGCAACTGGTATTTAGAGCCTGTATTTGGCGAAGCTAAAATTAAGCCCATTGGCACCATTGCTTGTTACGTTTTGCTCGGTGCCGCTTTTGTTTGGGCTATCTATATGACCGTTGTACTGGGACTTATATAGGCTAAGGAGATACTGTATGGATACGTTAATTGCAATCCTCATCACGCTTCTTGCCTCTGCAATATTTGCTGTTGTAGCAACAGTATTAGGCTGCTTACTTTCAGGGCTTGATCGTATAGTTACTGCCCGCATGCAGGGTCGCGTTGGTCCTCCTTTGCTGCAGCCTTACTACGACGTTCGTAAGTTGTTTGCTAAGGAAAACGCAAGCGTTAATACTGCTATTGGTACGTATGTTTTCTGGGCACTGATCTTTACCTTTATTGCAGGTGGTATCTTCATCTCTGGTGGCAATATCTTGCTTTGCGTCTTTATTGTTACCTTATCTGAAATGTTGTTCATTATGGCGGCGTACGCTGCGCGTTCACCTTTTGCAGAAGTTGGTGCTCATCGTGAAACTTTACAGGTAATGGCTTACGAGCCTATGGTTTTGCTCTTGGCTGTTGGATTTTTCTTGGCAACAGGCAGTTTTAATGTTTCTACTGTTTTGCACCTCGACTTTCCAATTATTTTTTCTATCATCGGCGTATTTATAGGCTTTCTGTTTATCCTTACTATTAAGCTTCGTAAATCACCGTTCGATCTTTCGTATTCGCATCACGCTCACCAAGATTTGGTAAAGGGTGTTACGACAGAAATGTCTGGTAGGGTGTTAGGCCAAGTTGAAATTATGCATTGGTGCGAAAACATCTTGTTCCTTGCATGGATAGCATTGTTCTTTATTTGGGATAGCCCTCTTTGCATTCCTGTTGTAATTGTTGCTCTTGTACTTATTTACCTTTTGGAAATTTGGATCGACAACAATTTTGCTCGTGTTAAATGGCAACTTTTACTTAAGTCCGCATGGATTGTTACGTTGGTATTTGCGGGTATTAACATTGGTTTATTGATTTATCTGTAAGGAGAACGTATGTCTGCTATTTCTAAATCTCCTTGGATTATTCATTATGACGGCTCTAGTTGTAATGGGTGTGATATTGAGGTATTAGCTGCATTGACACCTCTTTATGATGCTGAGCGGTTTGGTGTTATTAATACGGGTAACCCAAAGCATGCCGATATCTTTTTGGTAACGGGCAGTGTTAATCAGCGCAATATCAGTGTTATTCAAGAAATTTATAACCAGATGGTAGAACCCAAGGTTGTTGTTGCTTGTGGGGTTTGCGCTTGTTCTGGTGGTATTTTCCATGATTGCTACAACGTAATTGGTGGTGTTGACCAAGCAATTCCTGTTGATGTGTATGCTCCTGGATGTGCGGTTCGCCCTGAGGCAATTATTGATGCGGTTGTGCAAGGTGTAGCAGTACTTGAAGAAAAGGCAAAAAAGATTGCCGAACAGAAGAAAGGTGCTAAGCATGTCAGTTAAACAAGACTTTAGACCCTTGGCACTTGATAAGCTTATTGATACGTGCAAGGAATACAAAGAACAAGGATATCGTCTCGACCAGCTTTTGCCTAAGCTTGAGCGTGATGATTCTATTACGCTTGTATACACCTTCGTTAAAGACGACGATATTATCAATTTCAAGATTGGTGGCATTGTAAAGAACGAAACAGTAGTTCCTTCAGTTACCGAGTTGTATATTGCAGCATTTGTTTTCGAAAACGAAGCCCATGAATTATATGGCGTAAATATTGAAGGAAATGTTTTGGACTTCAAGGGGAATTTCTACAAATTCCCTGAGGGTATTGAAGCACCTATGACCATTATTTCTCCTGAGCAATTAGCAGCTCGTGAAAAGGCAGCAAAAATTGCTGCAGCAAAAGCTGCTCGCGAGGCGAAAGCTAAAGCTGCGAAGGAAGGCGCTTCGACTGAATCTTCGAATGCTGGATCTGATGGAGCCTCGCAAGCTCAAAAGGAAGCAGACCTTGAAGCAAAGCTTGCTGGTATGGATCCTGAAAAAGCGGCTAAGGTTCGTGCGGCAATGGAAGCGAAAGCAAAACGAGCTGCGAAAGCTCAAACACCTTTGGATGAGACACGTAAGGAAGGGGAGTAGTAATGGGAAAAGCTCAAGTAATACCCTTTGGCCCCCAACATCCTGTTTTGCCAGAACCAGTTCATCTGGACTTAGTTGTTCAGGATGAAACTGTTGTAGATGTTCTTCCGCAAATTGGTTTTATTCATCGTGGGTTGGAAAAGCTTGTAGAAACACGTGATATTCATCAATATATTTATGTTGCTGAACGCATTTGTGGCATCTGCGCATTTGGCCATAGTTACGGCTATGCTCAAGCGGTTGAAACACTCATGGGTGCAGAAGTTCCTATAAGAGCTGAATATTTACGTACGATCATGCACGAGCTTTCCCGTATTCATTCACATTTATTGTGGATGGGTTTAGCCGCTGATGCGTTTGGATACGAAAGCTTGTTCATGCATACTTGGCGCTTACGCGAGCGAATCCTTGATATTTTTGAAGCAGTTGCTGGTGGACGCGTAATTCTTTCTTATACGCTTCTTGGCGGTGTAACGAAAGATATCGATGCTCCAATGCTTGCCTCTATTAAAGACACATTAAAGGGCATTGGCAAAGAATATGGTGAAATTTGTAATGCGTTCTTAAAGGATTCTTCAGTAAAGAATCGCACAGTAGGTGTTGGTATTGTTGATGAAGAACATGCCCGTGAGTACGGTATGGTTGGTCCGTTTGCGCGAGCAAGTAACGTTAACAATGACGTTCGTTGCCTAGGTATTGGTGGTTACGGAGAGCTTTCATCGTTCGAGCCAATCATGGAAACTGCTGGCGACTGCTATGCTCGTGTTAAGGTTCGCGCTTTAGAGGTTTTGCAGTCTATCGATATTATTAATGAACTTATTGATAAGATTCCTGATGGACCGGTTCATAACCCAGTAAAGGGTGCTCCTGCGGATGGCTCTGAAGCATGCAATATCTTAGAGCAACCCCGCGGCGAAGTATTTTACTATTGCAGCGGCAATGGTACGAAAAACCTTGAACGTATGAGAATTCGAACACCAACTTCGCAGAACTTAGCGGGTATGACCATGGCTCTTAAAGGTTGCGAAATTGCCGATGTAAATATGATCGTTCTTTCAATTGACCCTTGCATTAGCTGTACGGAAAGGTAGGAGCGTGATGGGTAGTTTTAAATTAGGAAAGATGACCCTTCGCTCGCTGTTTTCGAAGCCCGAAACTATTCGGTATCCCTTTGAAGAGCCTGAGCATCCTGCTTGTATGAAGGGTCTTGTTGAATTTGATTATTCCAACTGTATTTATTGCGGCATTTGCGAAAAACGCTGTCCCACGAATGCAATTTCAGTAAGCAAAGAAGATGAAACTTGGACTATTGACCACTTTGCTTGTATTCAGTGTGGATCTTGTATTCGTGAATGTCCCAAATCTTGCTTGACTATGGATCCCGTATTGGTTCATCCTAGTACCACAAAGACTAAGGTAACAGTTTCTAAACCTGAGCCTACAGAAGAAGAAAAGGCTGAGCTTGCTCGCAAAGAAGCAGAAAAAGCTGCTAGAATCAAGGCTGCGAAGGAAGCAAAAGCTGCACGTGAGAAGGCGGCTGCAGAACAAGACCAATAGCGTAGTTTTGTAGCTATCTTACGTACACAATATGGTTTTTAGAACCGGGCCTTCATGCCCGGTTCTTTTATGAAGGACGGGGTAATGTCTAAGCATAAAAACCCAGAAGAATACGAGGTAAGCAATAAGATTTTTACGCTGCCGAATCTTCTTTCTTTTATTCGGCTTTGCATGATTCCCGCGTTTTTAATTTTGCTGCTTAATGGTTATAACCTTATCGCTACTATAGTCTTTGCTATTGCTGCCTCTACTGACTGGATTGACGGTCAGGTTGCTCGTCGCACCAATTCAGTTTCGAAGTTAGGACAACTTCTCGATCCCTTTGTTGATCGTTTTCTAATGATTTCTGGTGTAGTTGGCTTGCTTCTTGTAGGACGGTTGCCTGTTTGGATCGTTTTAGTTGTTGTTTTACGCGACGTTTTTATGCTTGCGGGCGGTTCGTATCTTCTTACTCGATGGAAAGTACGCGTTCCTGTTATTTATGCAGGTAAAGTCGCTACTACGTTGCTGTATATAGGTTTTGCTGGCGTATTGTTGAATATGCCTTTATTTGAAGGGCTTGGTTTGGTAAGCGTTTCTTGGCTTCCAGGCTTTTCATATGATGTATACTCGTGGGGTTTTTGGTTTGTATATGCAGGCCTTATTATGCTTATTGGTACAACGACATATTACGTTATTAAAGGCGTTCAAGGAATGAAAGCTGCACAACGTTCCGAGCAAGAGTTTACGGGGGAGAACAAATAGAGATGCCTACAAAACGGCCTCGTAGTTCACAATTTAATTTTAGGGGTGAGGGAAAAAAGCGTGTCACGCAACCAAGAGGCGATCACGCTTCCTTTTCTCGTGGTACCCGTTCATCCCGTTTTGCTCAAACCTGCGAAAACGTCAATGCTCATCTGCATCATGAACAGCCAATTTTGCGCTCTTCTGCTCGTATAAATGAAATCCGATCCAGAAATTCTGTAGGCGAAAGCAACCCAGCGCAAAAACAATCCTTACAACAAAATCTTCAAATACAAACGTCAGTTACTGATATACGTCGTGGGCAGGATTCTTCACGTGGATCAGTTTCATCTCGAGGATCAGTTTTATCAACGCAAAGAAATCCCAAAAAACCTTCGATAGTTCAGCGAGGCAATGCTTCCAACAATACTTCTTCAACGAATGCTTCTAAAGCAGATGATCGTCTGTTAAAACGTACTAAAATTACTCGTGATTCTGCTCCGCGTCAGCGCAGTATTACTACTGCTATAGCTGAGCAAAATATGAGTGGGCATATTTGGAATCAATCCAATCAAGCTCCCCAAAAAAAATCTCGTTCAAAAGGTTCGAATCAAGGATCTATACCGGGTGGAAATTCACCATTTTCTCATACGCGTTCTTCTGCGGGAAGTAACTATAAAGGTCAAAAGGGCTCTTCGGCTCTTCATAGCGTTAAAGCAAAAAGACGTTTCCCAGTCAAAATTCTTGCTTGTGTTTTAGCGGTTTTCCTTGTTTTGGGTGTCGCTAATGGTATCGATTCTCTGATTAATGGCGATAAAATTTATCAAGGGGTATCCATCGGGGAAGTAGATGTTTCTGGCTTAACGCGTGAAGAGGCAATCGAAGCGGTAACTGGCTATTATTCTCCTCGTGTTTCAGGTAACGTTGCTACCTTCTATACGTCACAAGAAGCTCAGGATAATCCTGAAACAGCAGAAAATGCTGAAAACATTCAGGAACAAATATCTTATGAGGAATCCCTGGAAACTCGTACACAGTGGACTTTGCCTTCTTCAGCGCTTGAAGCAACATTTAATATTGAAGATATTGTTGATAAGGCCTATCAAGTTGGACGCGGTACGGGAAGTTTGCCCGCGCGAATTCAAGCTTCTTTAAATGGTTGGAACTTAAAACCTGAATGTACGTTTAATGAAACTGTTTTGTCTGAAACCTTATCTGAAATGACCGAAGCGGTAGGTTCAGCGCGTGTTAATTTCAATATTGAAATGAACGATGAAGGAATTGCTTCTGTTACTTCAGGTCATGACGGAAATGAAGTAGTTCGTGATTGGCTTGTATCGCGTTTGAATGAAACGTATTTTGGACAACAAAACGAAATGAATTATATCCTTGAGACGCAATATATGCCTCTTCAGATAACTGAAGATATTGCGCGTGCGTGTGCTGATAAAGTAAATGCATCTCTAGCTTCCGGTGCGGTATTTTCATTCGAGGGTCAAACTTGGAATGCTTCGCGAACTGACCTTGCTTCATGGATTACCACTAATGTTGTTCAGACTGGTGATACTTGGGATCTGAAGCCAGTCTTTGATGAGGCAGTTGCAAAGAAAACGTTGGTAGGTTCTTTGGAATCGAACATTGATCAGGCTAACTTACAGGTTAGTTTTTCGAAAGATGATCAAGGAATCATTACGGTTTCAAGTAATGCTACGGGCACTGTTCCACTTGTTGCTGACGCAATTACAAGTATGAACGATACCTTCTTTGTTACTGATTCCCGTACTGAAGCTCCTACCATCGAACTTTCAGCAACTGATTTGCCTTCTACTATGTCGTTTGATGATGCAGTTGATTTTGGTTTGATTAATGAAGTGTCATCATTTACAACACAATATTCATCTGGTGCTGAAGCCCGCACGGTAAATATTCATACAGCGGCAAATTTGCTTACTAATTCAATTATTAAGGCCAATGGTGGGTCATGGTCGTTTAATGATACTGCAGGTGAAGCTACAGAAGACAAAGGTTATCAGAATGCTGGTGCAATTGTAGGCGGCGAATACTCGGATGCTATTGGTGGAGGCATCTGCCAGGTTGCTACAACGGTATTCAACGCTATTTATGATGCTGGTTATCCTGTTACTGAACGCCATAATCATACTCTTCGTATTGATAGTTATCCTGAAGGCAGAGATGCTGCTATTGCCTTTCCTTATATGGACTTAGTTTGGGTAAACGACACTAGTTCAGATGTTTTACTGGTGATGACTTATACGAATTCTTCTGTTACGTGCACCCTCTGGGGCGTTGATCCTGGTTATGAGGTGTCTACTGAATATGGCGATTGGGAAAAGGGAGAGCCATATTCGGTTCAATATCGAACCGACGATACGGTAGCTGAAGGTGTAGAATACGTTGAAACCACGGGCGTAAATGGTAGCAGTATTTCTATTATCCGTACGGTTAAAGATGCCGAGGGCAACATTCTTCACGAAGATTTATTTGAGTCTAATTATTCCCCTAAAAATCAGGTAATTGTTCGAGGTACCGCTTAAGGAAACTTATCCTTTCTTTTGGTTGTTCAATGCCATAATTATCAAAAGCTTTTCTTCCTTATTGCATTTGTTGGTAAGGTTTAAAGGCTGCGGTATGGTGAAAGGAGATGTAAGTGTTATTTCAACCTGAAATCGAAACTATGTCACGGGAAGATTTGGAACAGCTACAGTTAGAACGTCTCAAAGCTTTAGTTAAGCGAGTTTCAGAAGCTATTCCGTTTTATAAAGAATCCTTTAGCAAAGCCGGAGTTAGTGCAGAAGACATTACTTGCTTAGAGGATTTGGCTAAGTTTCCTTTCACTACTAAACAAGATATGCGTGATGCGTATCCTTTTAAGATGTTTGCGGTTCCAAAAAGCGAAGTTGCGCGCATTCACTGTTCATCGGGTACTACAGGCACTGCTACCGTTGTTGGCTATACACAGGATGATCTTGATCGGTGGGGTGATTGTTTTGCTCGTTTTCTATATGCTGCAAATTGTGGCAAGGAAGCCACCATTCAAGTTGCCTATGGATATGGCTTGTTTACGGGCGGTTTAGGCGCTCATTATGGTGGAGAGCGAGCAGGGTGCACCGTTTTACCAATGTCGACTGGAAATACTAAGCGCCAAGTTCGTCTTATGCATGACTTTGATGTAGATGCGCTGTGCTGTACTCCTTCCTATGCGCTTAATATTGCTGATGTTGCTATTGAAGAAGGCTTTAATCCCGCTGAAGAGTTTCATATTCATGCTGCAGTATTGGGTGCTGAGCCGTGTTCAGAATCGATGCGTAAAGAAATTCAAGATAAATTAGGTGTTCAGGTGTTTGACATTTATGGTCTTTCGGAAATTATGGGACCAGGTGTTGCCTGCGAATGCGAAATGCAGCATGGCCTGCATGTATGTGAAGATCAATTCATTATTGAAATAGTTGATCCTAAGACATTAAAACCTGTTCCTGATGGTGAATGGGGAGAAGTAGTTTTTACAACTCTATGTAAAGATTGTTCTCCTTTAGTTCGTTATAGAACTCGTGATATTTCACGTATTATTCCTGGTGAATGCACTTGCGGTCGTACATTCCGTAGGATGGATCGTATCGCTGGACGTACTGATGATATGATGATTCTTCGTGGTGTTAATGTATTCCCATCGCAGATTGAAGAAGAAATAGTTTCCTTCCCAGAAATTACCGCTCAATATCAACTTATTCTTACAACGAAGGGCACACTTGATCATGTTCAGCTTCTGGTTGAAACTGTTCCTGATTTCCCCTTTGATGAAATTCGTCGTTTGGAAAAATTGAAGCGAGATCTTGAAAAAGCTTTGAAGGATAACCTGCAGATTGCTGTAGACGTTAAAATTGTTGAGCCGAAAACGTTGGAACGTAGCGAAGGTAAAGCTAAACGTATCGTAGATCTTCGAGAGGGGCTGCACTAATGATTTCTCAATTAACTGTTTTCCTTGAAAACGAAGAAGGGCGTTTAGCTAGTGCGGTTCGAACCATTGCTAATGCCAATATTAATATGCAAGCTTTGTTTTTAGCTGATACTGCAGATTTTGGTATTCTTCGCATCTTTTGCGATACGCCTCAAAAAGCCTGCGACGCTCTTACTGCCGCTGGTTATCGAGCTCGTTTGATAGATGTTGTTGCGGTTCGTGTGGCAAACAAACCAGGCGAATTAGCAAATCTTATGGACTATCTTGATGAAAACAACATCAATGTCGAATATGCTCATTGTTTTATTGTGGGAGATTTTGCTTATGATGTGCTTAAAGTAAATGATCCTTCGTTAGATGTTAAACTTTCGGCAGCAGGATTTAATGTATGCAAACCGGAAGATATTTATGTCGTTGACTAAAGTAGAGCCTCAAACAACTATTCGTATGAGACTAGGCGCTTGTATTAGCGCCTTTCTCCTTTGCGCCCTCCTTGGCTGTTGGGCTTTTCCTGCACACGCTTCGGCTGATGTGCGCCAGTCGGATATTGTTGCGGGAATGAGTGTTGAATCTCGTGGTTTAAATTCAGCAACATGCCCAAGCATTGTTGCTGAATATGCTTACGTGGTTGATGATTCAGGCAAGGTATATTTTGAGCGTGATGCTGATACACAGACGCACATTGCTTCCATTACGAAAGTTATGACAGCATTAGTTGCTTTACAATATGGCGATCCCCAATCAACTATGGTTACGGTTAGTGAAACTGCAGCTACTATTGGCGAGTCTTCGGCAATGTTGCAAGCAGGCGATACTATGACGCTCGAATCTGCACTAAAGGCATTGATGCTTCCTTCGGGTAACGATGCAGCTCAGGCCATCGCAGAATCGTTAGGAGATTCCGTTAAGCAACAATTGCAAGAATCGGGCGATGCTTCTGTCCCGGATTCTGCTTATGATGCTTTTGTATATGCAATGAATAAAAAGGCACAAGAATTAGGTATGACCAATTCGCTTTTTTCTAATCCTCATGGCCTTGATATCGATCAACATGACGCGGAAATGTATTGTTCTGCACGAGATGTTGCTACTATGATTTCTGCAGCAATGAGTAGCGATTTGTTCCGATCTATTGTTTCAAAAGATAGCGACACTATTCAGGTTACTCGTGCCGGTGCTACGGTTGATGTTTTATTAGAATCTACCGATGTTCTTATTGGCACTTATGAAGGTGCTTGTGGTGTAAAGACTGGCTACACTGAAAAAGCTGGCCAGTGTTTTGCAGGTGCGGTAGAACGTGACGGAAGAACGCTGTATGCAGTAGTATTAAATTCCAATTCTGAACAACAGCGCTTTATTGACGCTACGACCCTTGATGATTGGGTATTTAATAACACTATTGATTACACACTTGCTCACAGTCCAGAATCAACTCAATATACCTCATCTGATGGTCAAACGTCGGATGTGCCTGTGGTTGCCTATGTAAGTCACTCCGGATGGATTGATAAAACATTTAAGGCTACTTTTGCTGATCCTGATGCGGCGGTAGAGGTATTTGCACTTGAAGGAAATGTGAGCCAAAAAATAGAATTTGATACCGTATCTGGCGATGTTCGTCCTGGACAAAAAGTTGGTACGGCAACGTTCTATCAACATAATGAGCAAATAGCTTCTTGCGATATTGTTGCGGCTGAAACCTGCACGGCTCCTAACTTTATTGAAGGAATTGGCATTTGGTGGGATCGTTTGATTCGTGGTTTTAATGGGGGTCAAACATCTGCTGAAAGTGTTGTTATTAATACCACCCCTCTTATCTATGGCAGTAATGCCACATTAAATCAAACTTATTAAACAGGAGGAATAATGGATAGATGTCCAGTTTGTAATAATCCGCTCAATCCTCAAGATGAAGCGTGTGCCGCTTGTGGATACCGTCTTCAGGATGCAACGGAGGAATTTAAGGTAGTATCGTTAGAGCCCGAAAATGCAGATATTCCGAATTCGTCTGCTTCCACTCCTACATTAACCGTTTTGTATGGAAAGCAAGAAGGTTTGGTTTATCAGCTTACTGGGAATCAGGCCTCGATTGGTCGTTCCCCTCAGTGCGATGTTTTTCTAAATGATATGACGGTTTCACGCGAACATGCACTTTTAGAGCGTGTTGGCAGAGATTGGTCTATTCGTGACACTGAATCTTTCAACGGTGTATGGGTTAACAACACCAACGTAGATCATGTCATGCTTCATGATAGAGACATTATCCAAATCGGGTGTTTTGTGCTGCGTTACGCTGAGTAATAGGAGAGAAACATATGAAGCTTCTATCAGGAAATGAAGCAATAGCTCAAGGTGCATGGGAAGCTGGCTGCCATATTGGAACTGCTTATCCTGGTACCCCTTCTACGGAAACCATGGAATCTTTTGCAGAACTTCCTGGTGTGTATGCTGAATGGTGTCCTAACGAAAAAGTAGCGCTTGAAGTTGCGGTAGGTGCTTCTGCTGCAGGCGCGCGCACTTTGGTAACCATGAAGCATGTAGGTGTTAATGTTTGCGCAGATCCCTTATTCACCGCAGCCTATACTGGTGTAAATGGTGGATTGCTGTTGCTTGCTGCTGATGATCCTGGAATGTTTTCTTCTCAAAACGAACAGGACTCGCGCTACTATGCTATGGCTTCTATGATTCCTGTGTTGGAGCCTTCTGATTCATGTGAAGCTCATCATTTTGCAAAGGATGCTTACGAGATTTCTGAACAGTTTGATACTCCTGTTATGATTCGTTCAACGGTTCGCATTTCTCATACTAAAACTCCTGTTGAAATAGGGGATAGGGTAGAGGTTGCAAAGAAGCCTTATGAAAAGGATCCTGGCAAGTGGGTTATGATGCCAGCTTTTGCAAAGCCTCGCAGAAAAGTTCTGGTTAATCGTATAGCTTCTGTTCGTGAATGGGTTGAAACCTGTCCTTACAATGTAATTGAACACTCTGATTTACAAGATTCTCAAAGTTCTCGCATTGGAGTAATTTGTGCTGGTTCCGTATATCAGCACGTAAAAGAAGCTTGCCCTAACGTTGATATATTTAAATTAGGGGTTACCTGGCCTCTTCCAAAAGAAGCACTACATCAATTTGCTGATAGTGTTGATGAAGTATATGTAGTTGAAGAAGCTTCTACGTACCTATCTGATGCCGTTGCCTCATGCGGCATAGTATTGAACACTTTTGAAATTCCTCTTCCTCCTGATGGAGAGCTTACGCCTAGTGCTATCCGTCGTTCGTTTGGATGGGAATTGCCTGATCACAGGGAACCGGAGCAAGATATTCCTAATCGTCCTCCCGCGTTGTGCCCAGGGTGTCCTCATCGTATCATTTTTAAAGAATTATCTCGCTTACGCGCCATTGTAACGGGCGATATTGGTTGCTATACCTTAGGGGCACTTCCACCACTTTCAGCTATGGACACCACCCTTGATATGGGTGCTTCAGTTTCTATGGCTCATGGCTTTGAGCTTGCTTTAGAAGGTGCTCATCGTCCCGTAGTTGCAGTTATTGGTGATTCTACATTCGCTCATTCAGGTTTAACTTCCCTGATGAATACTATTTATAATAAGGGTGCCGGTACGGTTTGTATTCTTGATAATCGAACCACTGCTATGACTGGTCAACAAGGTAACCCTTTTAATGGAATTACCTTACAGCATCGCCCTAGCTGTGAATTGAATTTACCTGCAATCCTGCAGGCTCTTGGAGTTGATCATGTCCAATGCGTTGATGCTTTTGATATGAAAGCGGTTCGCTCTGCTTTGAAGGAAGCGACTCAACGTGAAGAGCTCGATGTTATTGTTTTTCAGGGTTCTTGTGTTCTTTTGGATAAAAGTCCTAAGCAATCTTATGTGGTTACTCCAGATTGCACGGGTTGCGGTATTTGTAAAACTCTTGGTTGCCCCGCTATTGCGTCAGATCCAGAAACTGGAATTTCCTCAATTGATCCCGATCTTTGTATCGGCTGCGATCAATGCCGTCAGTACTGCAATTTTGGCGCTATTGAGCCACGTGAAGGGGGTCGTTAATGAACCGTTCTGATGTATATACCATTTTATTATGCGGCGTCGGTGGCCAAGGTACTATTACGGCTGCAGATCTTTTAGCTCGGGTTGCAACTGCTGCTGGTCTTGATTGTAAGGTTTCTGAAATTCACGGTATGGCGCAACGCGGTGGTGCAGTAACAACTGTGGTCCGTTTTGGTCAGAAGGTTTCCACTATGGTTTGTGATGAGGGCTGCGCTGATAGTGTTGTCTCATTTGAGGTTGTTGAAGCTCTTCGTAATATTTCATTCTTAAAAACTGATGGTGCGTTAGTCGTTAATGATGAATCCATTAAACCGTTACCAGTACTGACTGGAAAAGCTTCTATGCCTTCACACGCTCGTAAACGTTTGGAAGAATATGGAGCTACGCTTATTCCCGCAAGTGATATTGCACGTAAAGCAGGAACTGCTAAGTGTGCCAATGTTGTTTTATTAGGAGCACTTTCTGTTTCTCTTCCTTTTGGTGCCGATGTTTGGGAAGAAGTTATTCGCTCTAAAGTTCCACCGAAGACTATAGATATTAATATTGAAGCATTCCGTAGCGGTGCAGCTTATGCGCGAGGGGAGCAATAAATGAGCATCAAACAAATTAGCGTATTCGTCGAAAGTAAGCCAGGTCATTTAAAGCGCAACTTGGATATTTTCCAGGATGCTGGTATTAGTGTTCGAGGCTATAGCTGTTCTGATACGGGTGATTACGGTATAGCGCGTTTTATTGTTGACGAACCAGAACGCGCTTTAGCTGTTCTTCAAGATCGCGGTTCTGCGGTAACGCTTACTGATGTTGTGTGTGCTGAAATGATTGATGAACCTGGCGAATTAGCTCGAGTCTTTGGCATTCTTGCAGACGCAAATATTAATATCACCTATAGCTATTCACTTATTGAAACTTATATTGCTTTTCGTGTTGATGATCCTGTTTTTGCAGAAGAGCTTTTAGCAAAAGACGGAGTTCGCATCATTACGCAGGATGATCTTCGCTAAACTACTTAACAATTCTTTTTTAATTTCCATGAAAGGATAAGTCGTATTATGACCGCGTCAAGCACAAGGATGTATCAGCCTGAAATAGAGACTATGAGTCGCGATCGCATTCGCGATCTTCAGCTTGAAAAACTTCAAAAGCAAGTTGCCTATGTGTATGAACGCGTTGAATGGTATCGCAACAAAATGGATGATATGGGGGTATCTCCGTCTGATATACAATCGCTTGACGATGTACGTAAGCTTCCATTTACTGATAAAACTGTGTTGCGTGATACCTTTCCTTATGGATTATTTGCGGTACCTTTAGATGAGGTAACAGAACTCCATGCTTCTTCTGGCACTACAGGAAAGCCCATTGTTGTTGGCTATAACAATCATGATATGGAAGTTTGGAGCGAGTGTATTGCTCGTCTTGCTTGTATGGCAGGTGTTGTTCCTGGTGATCGCGCTCAAATGGCCTTTGGTTATGGGATGTTTACTGGTGGATTTGGCCTTCATTATGGTCTTCAAAAGTTGGGTTGTATGTTGATTCCCGCAGGCTCTGGTAATACCGATCGTCATTTGCAGATGATAGACGATTATGGTTCAACTGTTCTTATTGCAACGCCTTCTTATGCGCTACTCATGTGCGAAGTCCGCGTTGAGGTTGATGTGGAAAACGCTGGTTCCATCGCCGGCGCCGAAGT